>WNFV01000014.1_pt1 | contig 166459 bp, 136 predicted proteins | sample 5400101 | NCBI WGS metagenome assembly WNFV01 (sample SAMN13153361, study PRJNA577476) | soil metagenome | isolation source: 115 cm soil or saprolite under grassland replicate 1 | place: USA:California | collected 2016-06-15 | reverse complement strand
TGGGCGTGACCTTCACGCCGAAGCCGGGGCAGCTGCTGTCCCAATACACGATATCGGATGCTGGAGTCGGCAACGCGTCGATCGCACTCTTGGTCAATCTGATGCGAGGCATGGAACGAAGACCCTGTCGGGCGGTGCTACCTTTGTTTCACATAGGTAGCACCGCGAATGGAATGACAGGATCGAACCTGATACGCCGTCCGCATTGAGGCAAGGAAAATCAACGCGTTATGAACCGTCAGCAATCAACTTCCATCTCGGGGAAACACGACTCCAAGAACCGTTGGGGAGAAGGGAAAAGAGAGAGACGCGGCGCCCGCGCGCGCGTAATCAGCGGGCAGGCGGAGCGTTGTCTAGGGCTGTTTGACATCGTGAGATGAGAATGTGGCGAGCGTCGCGCGGGCGGCCACTGAGTGCGCCGTGAGCGTCGTGCCGCGAGCGCCGCTGGTGCCGACAGCGCCCTCTCCCCTTGCGGGAGAGGGCGAAATGGTGGTGCCACGATTCCTGATGGGTGAGGGGGCTTCTTCGCAAAAAGAGTTTCTTGCGAAGCAAACCCCTCACCCGTCATCGCGCGTCGCAACACCGAACTGCCCTCTCCCGCGCCGAAGTCGGATTTATCCGACTTCGGCCACTTAGAGTGCCGAACTCGGGTAAACCCGAGTTCGGTGGGAGAGGGCGCTGGCTGCGACAGCGCGACTACTTGCACTGCGGGCTCAACGGATCTGCGCCGCCGCCGTCGCCATCCGCGTGATCGCCGCGATCATGGCGCCGGGGTTGGCCACGCCCTTGCCGGCGATGTCGTGGGCGCTGCCGTGCGCGACCGAGGCGAACAAGATCGGGCTGCCGATCGGCAGCGCCGCGGTGCGCTCGAAGCCCAGCAGCTTGGCGGGGATGTGGCCCTGGTCGTGCAGCATCACGATATAAGCGTCGCAGTCGCGCTTGTGAAACATGGTGTCGGCGCCGTACGGCCCCGATACGTCGATGCCGGCGCTCTTGGCATCCGCGATCGCCGGGGCGATGATCTCGATCTCCTCGCGGCCGAACAGGCCGTCCTCGCCGGCATGCGGGTTGAGCCCGCCCACGAAAATGCGCGGCGCGGCAATGCCCATGCGTCGCAGGGCGTTCGCGGTGGCGCGGATCACGTGCGCGACCCGCTCGCGCGTCACCATCGCGAGCGCGTCCCGCACGCTGCAGTGCAGGGTCATGTTCACCACGCGGTAGTCGTCGAAGCACAGCATCAGGTAGACGTCGCGCTCGTCGGTCCCGGTCTCGCGCGCCACGAACGTGGGATAGCCGTCGAACTTGATGCCGGCGAGCGCGATCGACGTCTCGGTCTGCGGCGCCGCCACCACCGCCGCGACCTCGCCGGCGAGCGCGGCCTTGATGGCGCGGCGGGCCGCTTCGAGCGCGGCGCGGCCGTAGGCCGGATTGACGGTGCCAAGCTTGAGCTCGACATTGTCGCCGCTCACCGCCGCGAGAACGTTGACCGCGCCGTCGGACCACGACGCCTCGCCGACCTCGCGCACGACGTTGAGTCTCGCCGCCAGCCCGCAGGCGCTGGCGTGCAGCTCGATCGCCGCCGGATCGCCGACCAAGAGCGGACGGCAGATCTGGGCCACGCCGGCATCGCGCGCGGCCTTGAGGCTCACCTCCGGCCCGATGCCGGCCGGGTCTCCGGTCGCAATCGCGATGCGCGGCAATGCGTCGGCGGACAAGGTGCGGTCTCCGTGCTACGACCGGAACGCCCGCGCGATCGAGCCGAACAGCCGGCCGGGCTCGTGCGCGCTGGTTCCGGTTCCCCACAGCCGCCGGTGCAGCTTGTCGAGCAGCAGATAGATCACCGGCGTCGTGTAGAGCGTGAGCATCTGCGACACCAGCAGGCCGCCGACGATGGTGATGCCGAGCGGCCGGCGCAATTCCGATCCCGGTCCGGTCGCGACCACCAGCGGCAGCGCGCCGAGCAGCGCCGCCAGCGTGGTCATCATGATCGGCCGGAAGCGCTCGAGGCAGGCCTCGAAGATCGCCCGTTCCGGCGCCAAGCCGCGCTTGCGTTCGCCCTCCAGCGCGAAGTCGACCATCATGATGCCGTTCTTCTTGACGATGCCGATCAGCAGGATGATGCCGATGAAAGCGATCAGCGACAGCTCGGTATTGAAAATTTGCAATGCTAAGAGCGCGCCGAGGCCGGCCGAGGGCAGCGTGGAGATGATCGTCACCGGATGCGCGAGGCTCTCGTACAGCACGCCGAGCACGATATAGACGGCGATCAGGGCCGCCACGATCAGCAGCGGCTGGGCGCCGATCGACTGCCGGTAGGCGCGGGCGTCGCCGGCATATTCGGCATGCAGCGAGTCGGGAAGGTGCAGCTCGGCCACCGCCTCGTCGACGCGCCGCGTCGCCTCCTGGATGGTCGTGTCCTCGTCGAGACCGAAGCTGATGGTGATCGACGGGAATTGGCCCTGGTGGTTGACCACCAGCGGAGAAAGTCCGCGGGTGATCTTGGTCACGGCGGTGAGCGGAACCTGCGTGTTGTTGGCGCCGCTCACATAGATGCGGGCGAGGTCGGTAGGATCGCGCTGGTATTGCGGATCGATCTCGAGAATGACGCGGTACTGGTTGCGCTGGGTGTACAAGGTCGAGACCTGCCGCTGCGAATAGGCGTTGTTGAGCGCGTTGGCGATGTCCTGCACGCGCACGCCGAGCCGCGACGCCGCGACCCGGTTGATCGCCACGTTGACCTGCAGTCCGCCCTGCTCGCGGTCGGTCGAGACGTCGACCAGCCCCGGCACGGTTTTGATCTTTTCGAACACCCGCGGTGCCCACTGCAACAGTTCGGGATAGTCTGCATCCCAGAGCGTGTATTGGTAAGTCGAATCGCTCGACCGTCCGCCGACCCGGACGTCCTGCATCGGATTGAAGAAGACGCGCAGGCCCGGGATGTTGCCCGCCTGCAGACGCAACCGCGCCGCCACCTGCTGGGCGGTGACTTTGCGCTCCGACGGCGGCTTGAGGCTGATGAACAGCGTGCCTCTGTTCACCGAGGGGCTGAACCCCGACGTGCCGATGGAGGAACCGACGCCCGCGACCGCGGGATCCGCCCGCACGATCGCTTCCGCCTTCTGCTGCAATTCGTACATCGCCTGGAACGAAACTTCGGTCGAGGCCTGGGTGCCGCCGTAGATCAGGCCGCTGTCGTCCTGCGGGAAATAGCCCTTGGGGGTCCTGACATAGAGCATGGCGGTGATCGCGATGGTCGCCGCCATGACGAGCAAGGTGAGCGCGCGATAGTCCAAGACCACGGCGAGGCTGCGCGCGTAGGCGCGGACCATCCACGACAACACGCGCTCGACCACGCGGTCGAGCCAGGTGGCGTCGGGGCTCGGCGGCTGCTTCACGAAATGCGCACAGATCATCGGCGTCACGGTCAGCGATACCACGGTCGACACCGCGATCGCGAAGGCGAGGGTGAGCGAAAATTCCCGGAACAGGCGCCCGACCACCCCGCTCATGAACAACAGCGGGATGAAGGCGGCGACCAGCGACACGCTGATCGCGATCACCGTGAAGCCGATCTGCTGGGCGCCTTCGATCGCCGCGCGGAATGGCGGCATGCCCTTCTCGAGATTGCGGAAGCAATTCTCAATCATCACGATGGCGTCGTCGACCACGAAGCCGACCGAGACCGCGAGCGCCATCAGCGACAGGTTGTCGATCGAGAAGCCCGCGACCCACATCATCGCGCAGGTGCCGGCGAGCGACAGCGGCACCGTCACGCCGGCGGCCGCGGTTGCCGCTGCGCGGCGCAGGAACACGAACACCACCAGCATCACCAGCATGATGGTCGCAATGAGCGTGAGCTGCATGTCGCGCACGCTCGCGCGAATGGTCCGGGTGCGGTCCGACAGCACCGAGATGTCGATCCCCGGAGAGATCCAGCGCTTGATCTCGGGGATGAGCTCATAGATGCGGTCGACGGTCTCGATCACATTGGCATTGGCTTGCTTGGTGATCACCAGCAGCACCGAAGGCTGGCCGTTGAACCAGCCGGCGGAGCGGCTGTTGCGCACACCCGCCTCGATCGAGGCGACGGCCGAAAGCCGTACCACCGTGCCGTTGGCGGTGCGCACCACGATCGGGTCGTAGTCCGGCGCGGTGCGCAGCTGATCGTTGCTGCCGATGGTGATCGCGCGCTCATTGCCCTCGAACACCCCGATCGGTCCGACCGCGTTGGTGTTGCTGATCGCCGTGCGCACGTCCTCCATCGACAGCCCCATCGAGGCGAGCGCGATCGGATTGACGCGGATGCGGATCGCGGGCTGCTCGGCGCCGTTGACGCTGACTTCGGCGACGCCTTCGACCTGGGACAGGCGCTGGCCGATCACCGTGTCGGCGGCGTCGTAGAGCGCGCTCGGCGGAACGGTCTTCGAGGTCAGCGCCAGGATCATGACCGGCGTTGCCGCCGGATTGACCTTGCGGAAGGAGGGCCGCGACTGCAGGTCGCCGGGGAGATCGGTCAGCGCGGCGTTCAGCGCGGACTGCACGTCGCGCGCGGCGCCCTCGATCTTGCGGTTGAGGTCGAACTGGACGGAAATGCGGGTCGAGCCGAGCGAGCTGCGCGAGGTCAATTCGGTGACGCCGGGGATTTCTCCGAGCCGGCGCTCGAGCGGGGCCGCGACCGTGGCGGCCATGGTCTCGGGGTCGGCGCCCGGCCGGCTCGCGGTCACGCTGATGGTCGGATATTCGATCGTCGGCATGCTGGCGACCGGCAGGAAGTGGTAGGCCACCAACCCGACCAGGAACAGGCCGACCGCCAGCAGCGTGGTGCCGACCGGCCGGCGGATGAAGGGCTCCGAGATGCCGGCGAAGTTCATGTCGTCACTCCGCCGCCCGTTGTTGCGTCGGCTCCGGCGCATCCGGCAGGTCGAGCTCGGGCTCCACCGGCGCGGAGGTCGAGCCGCTGAGCCGCACCTTCACGCGCTCCATCGCGAGATAGATGACCGGCGTCGTGTAGAGCGTGAGCAATTGGCTGAGCAGCAGTCCGCCGACGATCGTGATGCCGAGCGGGTTGCGCAACTCGGAGCCGGTGCCGCCTTCGAGCGCCAGCGGGATGGCGCCGAACAAGGCCGCCAGCGTCGTCATCATGATCGGCCGGAACCGCAAGATCGAGGCCTGCATGATCGCCTCGCGCGGAGACAGACCTTGCTTGCGCTCGGCTTCGAGCGCGAAGTCGATCATCATGATCGCGTTCTTCTTGACGATGCCCATCAGCAGCACGATGCCGATCAGCGCGACGACCGAGAGGTCCTGCTTGTAAAGCATCAAGGCCAGCAATGCGCCGACGCCGGCCGACGGCAGCGTGGACAGGATCGTGAGCGGGTGGATGAAGCTCTCGTAGAGCACGCCGAGCACGATGTAGATGGTGATCGCCGCGGCGAGAATCAGCCACGGCTGCCCGGCGAGCGACTTGCCGAACTCGGCGGCGTCGCCCGAATAGCTGCCGACCAGCAATGACGGCATGCCGATCTCGCGCTCGGCTTGCGAGATCACCCTGACCGCATCGCTGAGCGAAGCGTTGGGTGCGAGATTGAAGCTGATCGTGACCGCCGGAAACTGCTCCTGATGGGAGATCACCAGCGGAGCGGTCGTGTGCTCGAAGCGGGCGATCGCGCTCAGCGGCACCATTGAGCTGCCCGATATCGAGGGAATGATGGGCGGCGCGCTCGAGGTCAATGAATTGGATTGGGCCTGCGCCGCGATGCCGGAGGCGGGAACGTAGATTTTCGACAGCGAGGTCGGGTCATTCTGGTATTGCGGCATCGCCTCCAGGATCACCCGGTACTGGTTGGCCTGCCCGTAGATGGTCGAAATCTGGCGCTGGCCGAAGGCGTCGCTCAACGTGTCGACGATGGTCTGCATCGAGATGCCGAGGCGGCCGGCCGTCTCCCGATCGATCTGGACTTGCAACCGGAAGCCGTCGTCCTGCGCGTCCGACGCGACGTCTTGCAGCACCGTGGAGGTCTGCAGCTGCTTCACCAGCCGCGCCGCCCACTCGCCGACCTCGTTGGTGTCGGTGCCGGTGAGCGTGTACTGATATTGCGCCCGGCTCACGCGCGTCGAGATCTGGATGTCCTGCACCGGCTGGAAAAACACGATCACGCCCGGGACCGCGGCGACCGCCCGCTGCAGCCGTTCGATGATCGTGGTCACCGGCGTCTTGCGCTCGTCGCGCGAGCGCAGCGTGATGGCGAGCCGGCCGGCATTCGGCGTCGCATTGATCGGCGTCACGCCGATGACGGAGACGACCCCGGTCACCTCGGGGTCCTTGCGGATCGCGCTCTCGACCGCGACCTGCAGCCGCTTCATCTCGGTGAACGAAACCTCTTGTCCGCCTTCCATCACCGCGAAGATGAGGCCGGTGTCCTGCAGCGGCAAAAATCCCTTCGGAATGATGATGTAGAGCCACACGGTCGCGATGAGCGTGGCGGCGGTCACCAGCAAGGTGAGGGTTTCGTGGTGCAGCACCCATTCGAGGCTTCGCCGGTACACGTCCACCGACCAGTCGACCGCGCGGTGAAATTTCCGGGTGATGCCGCCGCTCGCCGGCCCGGCCGCCTGGTGCCGCAGCAGGCGGCTGCACATCATCGGCGTCAGGGTGAGCGAGACCACCGCCGACGTCACCACCGCGATGGTCAGCGTGAGCGCGAACTCGCGGAACATGCGGCCGACCAGCCCGGTCATGAACAACAGCGGGATGAAGACCGCAATCAGCGAGAGGGTGAGCGAAATCACCGTGAAGCCGATCTCGCTGGCGCCGCGCAGCGCCGCCTCGAACGGGTCCTCGCCGTCCTCCATGTGGCGGACGATGTTCTCGATCATGACGATGGCGTCGTCGACCACGAAGCCGGTCCCGATCGTCAGCGCCATCAACGACAGGTTGTCGAGCGAAAAGCCGCAGAACCACATGACGCCGAAGGTCGCGATCAGGGAGAGCGGCAGCGCGACGCCGGCAATGATGGTGGCGCGGATGGTGCGCAGGAAGATCAGCACGACGGTGATCACCAGCGCCACGCTCAGGATCAGCGTGAATTGCACGTCGCGGACCGATGCGCGGATGCTGGCGGTGGCGTCGTGCACCACGGTGAGCGTGGCGCCGACCGGCATCGAGCGCTGCAGCTTCGGCAACTCGTTCTTGATGCGCTGGACGGTCTCGATCACGTTGGCGCCGGGCTGCCGCTGGATGTCGACGACGATGGCCGGCTTGCCCTGGTACCAGCCGCCGACCTTGTTGTTCTCGAGGCCGTCGACGACGTTGGCGACGTCCCGCAGCAGCACCGGAGCGCCGTTGCGATAGGTCAGGATGATCGTGCGATAGGCCTCGGCCGCGGCGATCTGGTCGTTGGCGGCGATGGTGTAGGACTGGTGCGCGCCGTCGAGCGCCCCTTTGGCGCCGGCGACGTTGGCGGCCACGACGACGTTGCGCAACTCCTCGAGTGAAATCCCATAGTTGGCGAGCCGCGACAGATCCGCCTGGATGCGGACCGCCGGCCGGATATTGCCTTGCACGGTGACGCGCCCGACGCCGGTGAGCTCGCTCAGCCGCTGGGCGAGCAAGGTGTCGGCGATGTCGCTGAGCGCACGCAGCGAGATGGTGTCGGAGGTGATCGCCAGCGTCACCATGGGCGCGTCGGCGGGGTTCACCTTGGAATAGACCGGCGGATAGGGCAGCGTCCTCGGCAGCGTCGATCCGGAGGCGTTGATCGCCGCCTGCACGTCCTGCGCGGCGGCGTCGATGTCGCGGTTGAGGTCGAACTGCAAGGTGATCTGGCTCACTCCGAACGAGCTCGACGAGGTCATCAGCTGGAGCGACGGGATCTGCCCGAAATTGCGCTCGAGCGGCGCCGTCACCAGCGACGCCATCACGTCGGGACTGGCGCCCGGAAGCTGGGTCGTGACCTGGATGGTCGGAAAATCGACCTGCGGCAGCGACGAGACCGGGAGCCACAGATAGCCGAGGATGCCGCCGAGCATGACGGCGACCCCGAGCAGCGACGTCGCGATCGGGCGATGAATGAAGGGTGAGGATACGCTCATGGCGTGTTCGACGGTGGCCCACCCGAGCCCGGATTACGCTTGCCCTTCTCGCCGCGCTTGCCGCGGGTCCCATCGGGCCGCGGCCGCTCGCCGACTTGCCCGGCATCCTCCGCGCTCGACGCCGTCACCTGAGTCCCCTCGGTGAGGCGGGCAAATCCCGTGGTGACGACGCGCTCGCCCGCCTGCAGGCCGGTTGCGACCACGGCCTGCACGTCGTCCTGCTGCGAAATGGTCACGCGCCGCACCGTGACGGTGCTGTCGTCCTTGAGCACGTAGACGAACGTTCCATTGGGGCCGCGCTGGACGGCGGCGGTCGGCACCACCACCACTTGGCGCAGCGTGTCGATCAACACCCGCACATTGACGAACTGGCCCGGCCAAAGCTGGAGATTGGCGTTGGGGAACTCGGCCCGGAGCTTCACCGTGCCGGTGGTCTGATCGACCTGGTTGTCGATCACCAGCACCTTGCCCTTGTCGAGCGCGGTCTTGCCGTCAGGCGCCAGCGCGTCGATCGGCAGCGGGCCTTCGGCGAGGCCCTTGTTGAGCTCCGGCAGCTCCTGCTGCGGCAGGCTGAAGAAGACCGAGATCGGCCTGACCTGGGTGAGGACGACGATGCCGGTGGCGTCCGAAGCCTTCACCAGGTTGCCTTCATCGACCAGACGGATGCCGGTGCGGCCGGTGATCGGCGCGACGACGTCGGTGTAGGACAGGATGGCGCGCGCATTGTCGATCGCCGCTTGGTCGGACTTGACCTGCGCCTCGAGCTGGTTGACGAGCGCCTTCTGGGTGTCGAGCTGCTGCTTGTTGATCGCGTTGGTGGCGGCGAGCCTGTTGTAGCGTTCGAGATCGAGCCGCGCGTTGGCGAGCTGGGCCTCGTCTTGCGCCTTCTTCGCCACGGTTTGATCGTACTGCGCCTGGTAGAGCGTCGGATCGATCTTGGCGAGGACATATCCCTTCGGTACGTCCTGCCCTTCGGTGAACGAGATGTTGAGGAGCTTGCCGTCGACTTGCGACCTCACCGTCACGGTGTTGAGCGCCTTGGCGGTGCCGACGCCGTCGAGATAGACCGGAACGTCGGCTGCGCGCGCGGTGGTCGCCAGCACCGGAACCGGATCGGTTGTGCCGCGGCGGCCGCCCTTCGAGCCCGATTGCTGGGTTGCCTGCCACGGCGCGTAATAGACGGCGACGACCCCTCCGATGATGAGGCAGGACAGCAGGAGGACGATAGCTCGGCGTTTTCCCGTCATTGAGTTATGTTCGCATTGGCCCCGACTGGCGGCGGCAGCCAACTGCCGCCAAGTGCCTGGAAGAGACTCAATACGGCTTGCAGGCGCGCAAGACGTGCAACCACGGAATTGTCCTCGGCCGTGAACAGGGTCTGCTGGGTCTGCAGCACGGTGATGAGATCGACGGTGCCCTCGCGCAGCCTCGTTTCGGCGATCTCGAAAGCCTGGCGCGAGGCCACCACCACCTGGCGCTGCAGGCGCTCCCGCTCGGCGGCGTCGACGATGGCGATCAGCGCGATCTCCACGTCGCCGAAGGAGGCGAGAATCGACTGGCAATAGATTTTCAACAATTCGAGTTGCCGGCCCTTCGCCAGCTCCAATTGTCCCTCCAGCCGGAAACCGTCGAGCAACGGCTGCGCGATGTTGACGGCGAGGTTGTAGAAAGCGGTCTCCGGCCTGAACAGCAATTTCAGCGCCTCGCTCTCATAGCCGCCCTGGGCGGTGAGCGAGATGCGCGGGAAGAAGGCGGCGCGCGCGGACTCGACGCTGGCGTCGGCGGAGGCGAGGTTGGCCTCGGCGGCGCGAATGTCGGGGCGCTGGAACAGCAGCTCCGACGGCAGCCCCGGCGTCACCCGCGGAATCCGCAGCCCGTAGAGATTCCCGCCCTTCACGGTGAAATCGGCCGGCGCGCGGCCGACCAGCACCGCCAGCGTGGCGATGTTCTGGCGCAGCGTCTGGTCGAGAAGCGGGATGGCCGCTCGCACCGCCGCAACCAGGCTTTCCTGCTGGGCGACGTCGAGCTGCGAGGCGGTGCCGGCGTCGAACCGCTGCTTGACCAGGGTGAGAACGCGGGAGGAGGCGGCGAGATTCTGGCGCGCGAGGCGCAGCCGTTCCTGCGACGAGACGACCTGGAAATAGGCGGTGGCGACGCTGGCGACCGTGCTCAGCACGACCACTTCCTTGGCGAAGCGGGTGGCGACGGCGGTTTCCTGCGCGGCGCGCGAGGCGGCGCGGTTCTTGCCCCAGAAATCGACCTCGTAGGCGGCGGTGAGCGCCACCCGGTAATTCTCGCGCTCGATGCCGCCCGCCGGCTTGGATTTGGTGGCGCTGCCGTCGAAGTCGAGGGTCGGCAGCAACGGCGCGCCCGAAATCTTGCTCTGCGCATCGGCCTGCATGATGCGGGCGATGGCGGCACCGATGTCGAGATTGGCGGTCTGCGCCTCCTCAATCAGCTTGGTGAGCTCGCGGGAGCCGAAGCCGCGCCACCAATCCAACGCGGGCGGCGCCGACACTCCGCGCCCAGCACGATAAGCCGGCGGGATGTCGAGGAGGACGTCCGGCCGCTCGGAGCTCAGGATGCACCCGGCGAGCATTTGCACCAGAGATAATCCCAGAAAGAAGACAAAGAAGGGGCGAAAGCTCGTGGCTCTCTCGACCACAGCACGCAATCGCAACTGCTCTAACATGGGTACGACTTTCAAACGCTACAGACGCCCCGTGAAAACACAGCGGGGACGAGCGTTAACGCGACGCGCGCATCTCCCAGCACCCCTGGCCGTTAACCATATCAGGCCGGCTTTTGGGGTGGCCACTTAAATAAAAGACAGCTTCCGCTGGAGCATTCTTCGGGGCGCCGGCGCAGTCAATAAGTCTCTGTTTTGCCGGCACTATTGACTACGGCCAGGAGGCGCCGGGGAACCGCTCGGCGCGCCCGGCCGGTCGAATCCGGCGCGGCCGTGCCGGCGGGCCGCGGGTCAGGCGGCGACGCCGGTTTTCGTGCCTTTGGCGGCGGCAAGATACCAGTCGAGGATCTCGGCGCCGTTCCAGTGCAGCACGCCGTCGAAGCGGCTGACATGATCGTAGATCGCCTCGAGGTATTTGATTCGGTGCGGCTGGCCGCTGATATAGGGGTGGATCGCCAGCGCCATGACCTTGGCGCGGCGCTCGCCTTCGGCGTAGAGCCGGTCGAACTGGTCGATCGCGCGCTTGAGCAGATATTCGCTCTCGTGGTGCTGCACGATCATCATCGTGATGTCGTTGATCTCGACCGTGTAGGGAAGCGTTACCAGGGGCCCCTTGGCGGTGCGGATCACGCTCGGCTCGTCGTCGTAGACCCAGTCGCCGATATATTTCACGCCTGCCTCCACCAGCAGCTCGGGCGTGTCCAAGGTCTGGGTGAGGCCCGGCCCGAGCCAACCGACCGGGCGCTTACCGGTGAATTTCTCCAAAATGTCCATGGAGCGATTGATCATCGCCGCCTGGTCCTCGACCTTGTGGATCGGCATCTGGTCGTAGGCGTGGCCCATGAACTCCCAGCCCAGCCGCTTTGCTTCCTCGGCGACGCGTGCGTAGTCCTCGCAGGTGCGGGCATTGATGGCGAGGGTGGGCCGGATGCCGAGCCGCTCGTAGAGCTCGAAAAAGCGCCAAGCCCCGACCCGCATGCCGTATTCGTGCCAGCTCCAGTGCGGCACGTCCGGTATGAGCGACACGCCGGTCGGCGCCGGGATGACCTGCCGCGGCATCGGGCGCCCGATGTCCCAGACCTCATAGTTAACGATGCTCCAGAACACGATCCGCGCGCCGCCCGGCAGCTTGAGCGGCTTGCGGTCGACGATCGCCGAAAAATCGCAGCGTTCGCGCGGCAGCATGGGGCTGGTCATGGGCGTTTCACTCCGTTGCGCCGGCATGATAGGGCGGTGCGCCGCGACAATTCCAGTCCCGGCGGTGCCCCGGTTGCGCTGCGCCCGGGACACCGGGCATCGGTGCGACATATTCGCGGAGCGCAGGTCAGGACGGATCGGCTATGATCTGCCCCAAACCGCTGAGCAACGCGGATAGGGAATGGAAACGGGCCTGAGAGGCAAGCCGCCGGCGCGGGCGGACGGTGAGACATCGTCGTCGGCGTGGCCCGGCGTGCGCAGCCCCGCGAAAACGTCGCTTGGCGAGCGTCGGCCGTCGTGGCTCGGCGGCGGGGAGCGGGCTGCCGACGGCGCCGGGGTCGAGCGCGCTGCGCTCGTCGCCACCATCGCGATCTTTGCGCTCGCGTTCCTGCTGCCGGCCTGGCCGTGGCTGTCCGGCGCGGTTACCATCCCGTGGGATGCGAAGTCGCAGTTCTTCCCGCAGGTGCAATTTTTGGCGACGTCGTTTGCGCGCGGCGAGTGGCCGTGGTGGACGCCCAACGTCTTCGCCGGCTGGCCGGAGATTTCCGATCCGCAGTCGCTGTTGTTCTCCCCGCTCCACGTGCTGCTCGCCGTCTTCAATTCCGCGATCAGCCTGCGCGCCTTCGATGCGGTCACCTTCGCGTATCTGCTGCTCGGCGGGATCGGCATCATTCTGTTCTTCCACGACCGGGGTTGGCATCCGGCCGGCGCGCTGGTGGCCGCGCTGGCGTTTGCGTTCGGCGGCTCGGCCAGCGGGCGGCTGCAGCACATCGGCCAAGTCATCAGCCTGGCCTACCTGCCGCTCGCGCTCTGGCTCGTTGCGCGCGCCCTCGACCGCTCATCGTGGCGCGCCGGCTTGGCGGCCGGCGTGCTGGTCGGATTGCTGGCGATCGGGCGCGACCAGGTGGCGCTGCTGTCGCTCTACGTGCTGGCCGGATACGTTCTGGCGCATTGGCTCACCGGCGGGAAGCCGCTCGAACGCATGCGCGCCAGCGTCAAGCCGCTGGCGGCGGCCGGGGTCGCCGGAATCCTGGTCGCCGCCGTACCGGTCATCATGACGACGCTGCTGGCGGCGCGATCGAACCGGCCCGAGATCGGCTTCCCGTCGGCGGCGGCGGGCTCGATCCACCCGGTCCATCTGTTGCAATTCGCCTTTGCCGATCTGTTCGGCGCAATGGACCCGGTTATCGAATATTGGGCGCCGCAAAGCCCGATCTGGGACGCCGCCTGGGGCTGGCCGGGCCTCTACCTCTCCCAGAACATGGGCCTGGTTTACGCCGGCGCGCTGCCGTTCCTGGTGGTGATGTCGTTCGGCCTCATTCGCGGCGTCGCCCGGGCGCGCGAGATCCGCTTCTTCACCATCGCGGCGGGGCTCGTGCTGCTTTACGCGCTCGGCGCCTATACGCCGGCCTTCCTGCTGATGTACGACCTCCTGCCGGCCGTGGCGCTCTACCGCCGCCCGGCCGATGCGACCTTCGTGCTGGTGGCGCTCGTCGCGGTGATCGCCGGCTATCTGGTGCATCGCTGGCTCACCGGCACGGTGCCGGGGGCGACGCGCCTGCAGCGCGCGCTCGAGGTCGCCTGTCCGATCGTTCTGATCGCCGGCGCGCTGGCGCTCGCCCATTCGGTGGTCGGCATCCGGCCGGCGGTGGTGCCGGTGGTGACCGGCATAGTGTTCGCCGCCGGCGCCATCGCGGTGCTAGTGCTGGCGCGCCGAGTCAACGCCAAGGCGCAGGTCGGCGCGGTGGCGCTGCTGGCGGGGTTCATGGCCGTCGACCTCGCCTGGAATAACGCCCCGCATGTCTCGACCGCGTTGCCGCCCGACCACTTTAACGCGCTGCGCCAGAACACCACCGACGAGACCGTGCGGCTCCTCAAGGCGCGACTCGCCGCCGCCGCCGCGCCCGACCGCCGCGACCGGGTCGAGCTGATCGGTATCGCCTATCACTGGCCGAACCTCTCGCTGGCGCAGGGCTTCGATCACGTGTTCGGTCACAATCCGCTGCGGCTGCGCTGGTTCAAGGATGCGACGCATGTGGGAGACACGGTCGCCGTGCCCTTCCAGCGCACCTTTTCGCCGCTCTATCCGTCCTACCGCTCGGCGTTTGCCGACCTGCTCGGCGTGCGCTTCATCGCCACCGGCGTGCCGATCGAGCAGATCGATTCCTCGCTCAAGCCGGGCGACCTTAATCTCATCGCGCGCACCGGGGACGCCTATGTCTACGAAAATCCGCGCGCGCTGCCCCGCGTCATGCTGCTGAACGAGTGGCGGGTCGCCGACTTCGACGAGGTCTTGCGCAGCGGCTGGCCGGGCGTCGATCCGCGCCGGACCGTGCTGCTCAGGAAAGCGCCGGTCGGGTTCCCGCGCTCCGCCGCCGTCGGCATGCCCGGGACTGCTCGATTGCTGCGTTACGCCAACACCGATGTCGTGGTCGAGACCGAGGCGCCGGCCGGCGGCATCCTGCTGCTCAACGACGTCTGGCATCCGTGGTGGCGGGCCAGCATCGATGGAACCGACACCGAGATCATGAAGGCTGACGTGATCTTCCGCGCCGTGGTGGTGCCGCGCGGGCGGCATGTCGTGCGCTTCACCTTCCGTCCGTTCGCCAGCGCGGTGGCCGAGATGGTCGGGAAGGTCGCCCAATGAATTCACGCGCTTCGTCGCCAGCGAGATCGCCAAGTGGACGCCGCTCGCGAAGTCGGTGGTCGGGCAGGCTGCGGCACGGTGAGCCCGCAGTGACAGTGCGTGCCGATCCGACGTAAAGTCGCATGGAGAACAAGGCCGGGACGTGGGATGTTCCCCTCGTGCGTGGGATCGCGCGCGTGTAGAGGTCGCGGCCAAAATCTGGGGCGGAAACGACCGCAATGACCACCGACGTTGTGAGTGCTCCGCTGCGTCCCGGCGTCGCGCGGCCCGCGCCGCGCCCGCGCATCCGCCTCGAGCACGTGGTGATGGGCGGCGCCATCGTGGCGCTGATTGTGCTGGTGGTGCTGCCGCTGATGTCGCTCCTGCTCGGCAGCGTGAAGGGCGAGCAGGGCCTGAGCCTCGATCATTTCGAAGAGGTCCTCTCCGGCCGGCTCTACGTCAATGCGCTCAAGAACTCGTTGATCCTCGGCGCCTGGACCGGTCTGTTCAGCTTGGTTGTCGGCTTGATCCTGGCCTGGGCGGTCGCCCGCACCGACGTGCCGGCCAAGGCGCTGATTCAGATCACCGCGACCCTGTCCTATCTCTCGCCGCCGTTCCTCACCGCCATCGCCTTCACCTATCTGTTCAGCCCCAATGCCGGGCTGATCAACGTGCTCATGCGCGACGTCGCCGGGTTGCCGTGGCTCACCTTCAACATCTTCTCGATGCCGGGTCTCGTGCTGGTGACGGTGCTGCACACGTTCCCGTTCGTCTACCTGTTGGCGTCGAGCGCGCTGCTCTCGGTCGACGCCTCCTACGAGGAAGCGGCGCAAATCCTCGGCGCCAGCAAGCTGCGCACCGCGCTGTCGATCACCGCGCCGCTGGTGGCGCCCGCGATCCTGTCCGGCACGCTGCTCGCCTTCGTCAATGCGCTGGCGCTGTTCGGCTCGCAGGCGATTATCGGGCTGCCGGGCCGCATCTTCACGCTGCCGACGCGCATCTATGCGCTGTTCGACTATCCGCCGGAATATGGGCTCGCGTCCGCGCTTTCGCTCGTCCTGGTGCTGATCACCGTGGTGGCGCTCTATCTGCAGCGCGCGTTTTTGGCGCGGCGCTCCTACGTGACGCTCGGCGGCAAGGGCTCGCGGCCGCAGCTGATGCAGCTGGGCCCGTTCCGCTGGCTGCTGCTGGGCCTTGTCCTCCTGATCTTCGTGGTCTCCATCATCGCGCCTTATGCGACCTTGACCGCGGTGTCGTTCTCGAAATCCTGGGGGCTCGAATTCTGGAAGGGACTCACGCTCGCCAACTACAAGTTCATCCTGTTCGACTACAACGTCACCCAGCGCGCGATCAGCAACAGCCTGATGCTCGCATTCGCGGCCGCCACCATCGCGGTCATCCTCGGCGCCGTGATCGGGTGGATCGACCTGCGCACCCGCATCCCCGGCCGCAAGCTCCTCGACTATGCCTCGCTCATCCCGCTCGGGCTTCCCGGCATCGTGGTGGCGGTGGCGCTGATCCAGTTCTGGCTCGCCATGCCGATCGCGCTTTACGGCACGCTGGCGATCCTGCTGCTGGCTTATGTCGGCCGCTACATTCCGCTCGGCGTGCGCGCCGCCAATGCGTCGCTGCGGCAGGTCGATCCCTCGCTGGAGGAAAGCGCGCAGATCCTCGGCGCCTCGTGGGCGACCACCATGCGCGAGATCACGCTGCCGCTGATCCGGCCCGGCCTGTTCGCGGGCTGGCTCCTTGTTTTCGTGCCGGTGATCCAGGAGCTCTCCGCCTCGATCCTGTTGTTCTCGTCGAGCTCGATCACCTTGGCGGTCGCGGTCTACAACCTCTATGAGACCGGCTATATCGAGCCGGTCGCGGCGCTCGCCATGATCAACATGGCGATCATCGGCGTCGCGATCTGGCTCGCCAATTGGCTCGCCGGCGGCCGCCTCGCATCGCGCGGCGACGCCGCGCCGGTGAACACCTGACAGGGTCGCGCATGGCCGGGATCACGATCCGCGGATTGTCGAAGAGCTTCGGCGCGGGCGAGACCGACGTCGCGGCGGTCGGCGATCTCGATCTCGACATCAAGGACAATTCGTTCGTCACCCTGCTCGGGCCCTCGGGCTGCGGCAAGACCACGACGCTGCGGCTGATCGCCGGCTACATCACGCCCGATAGCGGCTCGATCGAGGTCGACGGCAGGCCGATGTCGTCACCGGCCGCGGTGGTGCCGCCGGAGGCGCGCGGCATGGGCATGGTGTTTCAGAACTACGCGGTGTGGCCGCACAAGAACGTGTTCCAGAACGTCGTGTTCGGATTGAAGCTGCGCAGGATTCCGGCGGCCGAGGCGCGCCGCCAGGTCGAGGAGACGCTGGCGCTCGTCAATCTCACTGGGCTCGAGAGCCGCTACCCGAACGAGCTTTCCGGCGGCCAGCAGCAACGGGTCGCGCTCGCCCGCTCGCTGGTGGTGGAGCCTTCGATCCTCCTGCTCGACGAGCCGCTCTCCAATCTCGACGCCAAGCTGCGCGAGCGCATGCGCACCGAGCTCAAGGAGCTGCAGCGCCGCACCGGCATCACCTTCGTCTACGTCACGCACGACCAGGCCGAGGCGCTCGCGCTCTCCGACCATGTGGCGGTGATGAGCGGCGGGCGGCTGCAGCAATACGGCACGCCGTTCGAGGTCTATGCCCATCCGGCGAACCGCATGGTGGCGGATTTCATGGGGCTGGTAAACTTGGTGCCCGGGAAGGTGCGCGAGGTGACGAACGGCAGCGGCCGGATCGATCTGGCGGGCGATCTCGCGCTCGATGTCGCCGCGCTCGATGGGCTTAAGCCCGGCGACACCATCGATGTCGCCATCCGGCCGGAGAATATCCGCCTCGGCGCGCCGGTCGGCGGCGCGGCAGGTCCGGTGGCGAAGATCACCAACCACGTCTTCCTCGGCAATATCAGCGAGTATTATGCGGCGCTGCCATCCGGCCAGGTGCTGCGGGTGCAGACCCACCCGCTGCAGCATTTCGAGGTCGGCGACGCGGTTGCAATCGAGATCGACGCGACCCAGTGTAGCGTCTTCCGGCGTACTGGAGACGACGCGCCGATGTGATAATACGTGTCCCGGATGCGGTGCAGCGCGAAGCTCTTGCGTAGCGGTGCACCGCTGATCCGGGACCGCCAGAGGCCGTAACGGTCCGGGGTCTGCAGCGCACCACTTCGCCATAGCCCGCGAAGACGGGCGTAAACGCCCTTAAGGCTTCGTGCTGCGCTACGCCCGGGACACAGTAACTAAGTTCGGAGTCTCTCCATGAACAAGCCCGTTTCGCCGGCCGCCGCCATTCGCGGCGAGGAGCATTGGACCAACAAGGGCGATGTCCGCCTTTTCATGTGGGAGAAATATGCCGGTGACCCGTCTGGCCCGTCAGGCACCGTGTTGCTCGTGCACGGCTCGTCCATGGCCTCGCAGCCGACCTTCGACCTGCAGGTGCCGGGGCGCAAGGAATCCTCGGTGATGGATTTCTTCGCCGCGCGTGGCTACGACACCTGGTGCGTCGACATGGAGGGCTACGGCCGCTCCACCAAGGACCGCGACAACAACGCCGGCATCGCGCAAGGCGCCGACGATTGCTTCGCGGCTGGGAGCTATATCCAGAAGCTGCGCGGCAAGCGGCCGTTCCTGGTCTACGGGATCTCGTCGGGCGCGCTGCGCGCGGCGCTGTTTGCGCAGCGCCACCCCGACATGGTGGCGCGGCTGGCGCTCGACGCCATGGTGTGGACCGGCGAAGGCTCGCCGACGCTCGCCGAGCGCAGCAAGCGGCTGCCCGAGTTCCGGGCCAAGAACCGCCGCCCGATCGACCGCAAGTTCGTGCGCTCGATCTTCGAGCGCGATCATCCCGGCACCGCCGACGACAACGTGATCGAGGCGTTCGCCGACGCGATCCTCAAGCTCGACGATTCGGTGCCGACCGGCACCTACGTGGACATGTGCGCCAATCTGCCGGTCTGCGACCCCGAGAAGATCAAGGCGCCGACCCTGATCATGCGCGGCGAGTACGACGGCATCGCGAGCTTTACGGATCTGGTGAAATTCTTCGAGAAGCTGCCGAACCCGGACAAGCAGTTCTCCGTCATGCCGGGCATCGCGCATGCCTCGTTCCACCAGAAGAACTACGCGATCTGCTATCACATCCTGCTCAGCTTCTTCTCGCAGCCGGAGCCGATCTATCGGGGCGGGCATTGATCTCGCGGTCATTCCGGCCGAGCGATCCCGGATTTGATCGTAGGGCGCAAGGGCCGTAATCCATGACCACCGGCGTTGCAGTGACGCACCTCCGTTGAATACGGAAGATTTCGTGATTATGGATTCCGCGCGGCCCGGAATGACGGCCGAGAGCGTTCAGCAGTTTGCGCACAAGAGGCGGGGAAACGACATGTTGAAGTTCAGGTATGGGCTCTCTGCGGCAACGCTGTTCGCGCTCGCGGCCCTTGTCACCGCCGCGCACGCGCAGGACGCGGTCGACGCCGCCAAGGCCAAGGCCGAAGGCAAGGTGATCTGGTACACCTCGACGCCGATCGAGCAGGGGCAGAAGATCGCCGACGCCTTCCAGAAGGAGACCGGCATCAAGGTCGAGATGTTCCGCTCCGGCGGCTCGGCCATTCTGCGCCGCTTCCAGCAGGAGATGGACGCCGGCCGGGTGGCGGTCGACGTGCTCACCCATTCCGAGCCGCCGGCCGCCAACGCGCTCGGCAAGAAGGGCCTGTTCCTCGCCTTCAAGCCGAAGAATTTCGACAAGGTCCCGGATGCCGCCAAGGACCCGAACGGCCTGTTCGTCGGCCAGCGCCTCAACATGATGACCCACTATGTGCGCAGCGACAAAGTCGCCGCCGCCGACGAGCCGAAGACCTGGGACGACCTGCTCGACCCCAAATACAAGGGCAAGCTGGTGATGACCGATCCGTCCTTCACCTCCCTGCAGGTGTCGGTGGTGGGGACGATATCGAAGGCGCGCGGCTGGGGCTTTTACGAGAAGCTCAAGGCCAATGACGTGATGATCGTTCAGGGCAACCAGCAGGTCTCCGACATGCTCAAGCGCGGCGAGCGGCTGATCGCGGTCGGCGCGCTCGATTCCTACGCCGCCGACCTCAAGAAGGAAGGCCACCAGATCAAGACGCTCTATCCGCCCGACGGCGTGTTCGTGATTCCGTCTCCGACCTCGGTGGTGAAGGGCTCGCCCAATCCCAATGCCGCCAAGCTGTTCGCCGAATTCATGGTCGGCGACGTCGCCCAGAGGATATTCCCGGCCGACGGCGGCTATTCGGCGCGCACCGACATCGCGCCGCCGCAAGGCTCGCCCGATCTCAAGAGCCTGACGATTCTCGCGGTCGACGACAGCTACATCGAGAAGGAAACCGCCCGCATCAAGCGGCGCTTCAACGAGATATTTCAGTAGGCCGTTGCGCGCACCGCCGGGATCGTCAATCATTCCTGTGAAAACGCCTGGATTCCACCTGCCCCAACCGAACCATCCCCTGTAGAACGCGTTGAGAGGAAGCTGACCGCCACGCCGGGGGGCTCGCCATGCTGCGCTGGTTTCACGCACTTCTGCCGCGAGAGGAGCGCTTCTTCGAGCTGTTCGCGCGGCATTCCGACATGGTCGTTGCCGGCGCCAAGGCGTTGCGCGACATGCTCGAAGGCGGCGACGCGGTCCCGGTCCACTACAAGACCGTCATGGATCGCGAGCAGGACGCCGACAACATTACGCGCGAGGTTCTGATCGCGATACGACGCAGCTTCATCACGCCGTTCGACCGCGGCGACATCAAGGACCTGATCACTTCGATGGACAACGCCATCGACCAAATGCAGAAGACCGCCAAGACCATCATGTTGTTCGACCAGCGCTCGTTCACGCCGATCATGAAGGAGATGGCCGACGTGATCGTCACCACCGCCGCCCTGGTGCAGGAGGCGGCGCCGCTCCTCTCCTCGATCAACACCCATGCCGGCCGTATCAGCAGCATCAGCGAAGAGATATCGCAGCTCGAAGGCCGCGCCGACGAGCTGCACGATGTCGGGATGCGCGAGCTCTACCAGGCCAATCTGCCTTCCAACTCGATGGCGTTCTTCGTCGGGGTCGAGATCTACGACCACCTCGAGAAGGTGGTCGACCGCTTCGACGACGTGGGTAACGAGATCCACGGCATCATGCTCGAGAACGTGTGATGACCGCGCGCCAGTGAGCAACGGAGCAGGGCGGGAGCCGCACCGACATGGACGCGATCACGCTCGCGCTGCCGCTGCTGATCACGCTGATCCTGGTCGCGGTCGCCTTCGACTTCCTCAATGGCCTGCACGACGCTGCCAATTCGATCGCCACCATCGTGTCGACGCGCGTGCTGCGGCCGCAGCATGCGGTGGCGTGGGCCGCCTTCTTCAACTTCGTCGCCTTTTTGGTGTTCGGCGCGCATGTCGCCCAGACCATCGGAACCGGCATCGTCTCAGCCGACGTCATCGATCCGCGCGTCGTGTTCGGCGCGCTCATGGGCGCCATTCTCTGGAACCTGATCACCTGGGCGCTCGGAATCCCGTCCAGCAGCTCGCACGCGCTGATCGGCGGCCTGGTCGGCGCCGGCACCGCCAAGGTCGGCGTCTCGGCCATCGTCTGGACCGGCCTCGCCAAGACCAGCGCGGCGATCGTGCTTTCGCCGGTCTCGGGCTTCCTGCTGGCGATGCTGTTGTTCCTGATCGTGTCCTGGCTGTTCGCAAGCTACACGCCGTATGCCGTGGACCGCGTGTTTCGCTTGCTGCAATTCGTCTCGGCCTCGCTCTACTCGATCGGCCACGGCGGCAACGACGCGCAGAAGACCATGGGCATCATCGCGGTGCTGCTGTACTCGCAGGGCTATCTCGGCGGCGAATTCCACGTGCCGTTCTGGGTGATGCTCACCTGCTACGCCGCGATGGGACTCGGCACGCTGGTCGGCGGCTGGCGCATCGTGCACACCATGGGCTCGCGTATTACGCGGCTCACGCCGTTCCAGGGCTTTTGCGCCGAGACCGGCGGCGCCATCACGCTGTTCGCGGCGACCCACCTCGGCATTCCGGTCTCGACCACGCACACCATCACCGGCTGCATCATCGGCGTCGGCGCCGCGCGCCGGGTCTCGTCGGTGCGCTGGAGCGTCGCCAACCGGATCGTGGTGGCCTGGGTGGTGACGATTCCCGCCACGGCCTTCATCGCGGCGCTGGTCTATGCGCTGGCCGGGCTGCTCGGCTGATCAAGTCAGCGGAAGAGGTCCTCAATAATTTTTGCTGAGCTCTCAGTGTATGCGTTGAGTTTCTCCGGAGTGATGAAGTTCTCTTCCACCCCCACCCGCGAAGGAACGATCGCCGCGATTTGAGGGAGCGGATCGACATCGGGCCGCACCGGAAGGTATTCGGCCGCGGCAAGGATTTGTTGTCCCTCCCTGGATAGAAGGAAATCCATCAGAAGCATGGCGGCATGGGGATGCCGTGAGCCCTTGGGGATGACGAGGGTTCCGGGCGCGCTTGCGACCGGAGGCAGGAGTTGAGCGGCCACCGGCGCGCCTTTGCCTGCGCTGATGAGGGGATGATGGGCGAAAATCTGCAATGCAATCGCGTACTCGCCGGCGATCACCCGGTCCACCAATGTCCGCGGATTGCCCGCTCCGAAATTGACGATGTTCCGAGTACGCAACCGCTGGAAGTACGCCATGGCCTTGTCATCGCCCCAGGCCAGGCGAAGATTGGTGACGAACAGGGGCGCGCCAATCGCGGACAAGAGCGGCCAGGCCATTCTGCCCTTCCATTTTTCATCGAGCAGGTCCTCGTAGGTCTTCGGCGCGCTGCCGGCTGCGACGAGCCTCGTATTGTAGGCAATCGAGAAGTAGCTCATGCGGGTTGGCACCCACAGCCGGCGGGGGTCGCGCATCTTTTCAGGAATGTCGGCGAGCTGTGGCGACCAGGCCGGCTGGGCCAAGCCAGCCCGCACGGCGAGCTCTCCTATTCCCGTTCCCTCAACAACATCGACGACGGGATTATTCGCGCGCATCTCCGCAGAAAGCTTTGTCGCAATATCTTCAGAGTCGCCGCGCCAATAGGTCATTTTGATGAATGGGTATTTCTTTTGAAAGGCCGCCGTCAAAGGACGCAGCGCCTGATTGACGATCATCGCAGAATAATATGTGACCTGCCCTTCCTTCTTCGCACCTTCGATCAGCTTGTCCGTCCGATCCGGTCCCGTGTACGTCAGGATGCCGTCGTCAGCGCTCTGTGCGGATGCCGTCGTCGCCAACACGCACGTGATGACAGCGGCGACCGCAAGGCTGATCGCCAGACGACCAGCGGGAGTGTCATCGCCCGTCCGTGGCCCATCGAGGGCTTCCGCGACCGCAGCCATGTCAAGCGCTCTTGCGGCGGTTGGCTGCCCCTGCTTTTGGAGTCACGCCGCACCCAATCGCGTCCGAAAGATGCAGCACGCCATTGACCAGCTTGAGGCCTTCCCAGTGATCCTCCGCCAGACCATCAAACTCCGACAGCTCCGAGGCGTACCAGATCCCCGGCAAGGCGGCAGCCAATTGCATTGCATGAGCCGCAAGCAACATCGGTCCCACATGCGCGCCCATGCGGTATTTCACCCCGCCGGCTTCACAGATTTGCGCGGCGGCGTAGGTCTTTCTCAAGCCCCCGAGCTTGGTGATCTTCAGGCTTATCGCGTCGACGATGCGCTCTCTGACCAGGATCATGACCTGATCGAGCGAGTAGGCCGCCTCGTCGGCCTCGACCGTGACCGACACGGCTTGTGTGACGGCCTTCAGGCCTAAGAGGTCATTCGCCTTCACCGGCTGCTCCGCCAGGTCGATCCGATGCGGCGCCATCAGGTTAAGCGCGCGGATCGCATCCTTGGGCGCGTACGACTGATTGGCGTCGATGGTGAGGTGGGCATCCGGACCGAGCTCGGCGCGGACCGCGGCCACCCTGGCCACGTCCTCTTCGACATCGCCATCGACCTTGATCTTGAAATGCCGGACGCCCTTGTCCGCGAGCGCCCGGGCATTCTTTGCCATGTCCGCCGGCGACTTGATAGGCAGGATGCGAAGCGACGCGAATTCTCGGACCGCCGGGCCGCCGAAAAAATCGCATATCGGCACGGCAAGTCGGCGCGCCAGCAGGTCGTGCAAGGCGCAATCGATTCCGGATTTCGCCTGGTTGTTCCCGGCCATGGCTCGGTCGAGGTCGTCGAGAATGCCGGCGATCTCACGCGAGTCGCGCCCGATGAGACGCTTGCTGAGGAGGTCGAGGGCGCCCTTCACGGCCTCATGAGGCGCACCATAGTGAGCCATCGAGGAGGCGTATCCGTATCCAACGGTGCCGTCTTCAGCCTGGATGCTGACGATCCAGCCCTGTGTTACCCCGCTCGCCGCAAGGGCGAATTTCCAGTCCTTGTCCTGCTTCGGCAGAACCGACTCGTCGACGCGCGCCTCGATGATCTTCATCCAGTTTCTCCCTCGCCTCAGTCGCGCCCGACCGACGCCGGCAGCGGCCAACCATTCTCCTTCACCTGCTGCTCTCACGCGCTGAGATGCTGGGCCGCGTTTGCGGGAGAGCCTCTTTGGGGCTCGCGCAGCCCCACGCGCTCCATGCGCGGCAGCAGCTCATCCCTGATCGCCGGGAAATCGTTGACATAGTTGATCATCCCCAGCGCGAGTCCATCAAGGCCGGCACTGCTGAGACGCTGAAAAATTTCCACTGCGTCATCGTAACTGCCGACGATGGGAAAACCCGCACCGCTGATGAGGCGGGCCTTCAGCTTTTCCTCATCTGCCTTGAGCCAGGTGTTGATCCGCGCACCGCGGAGATTGAAGGCGTATTCCGCCGCCTCCCAGTCGCCTTGCTCGTGGACGATGTAATGATGGAAATCTTCCGCCTCCTTGCGCGTGCGTCGTATCATCAGATGTGAGCTCGCGAAAATGTTGCGCAGTTGACCGGGCGGTGCGGCGTCGCGAAAGAAATCGAGCTTTGCCTGCAGGTCGTCGTGTTTCGGGGGTATGGTCGTAAACAGACAATCCGCGTTGCGCGCAGCGAACTCGCGGCCCGTTTCCGAGTTTCCCGCGCTCACCAGGATCGGCCGGCTCCCCCACCATGGCTTCGGCTTGGCGAGCACAGCCTTCAATTTGTAATGGTGACCGTCGAAGTCGAACGGCTGGTTCTCGGACCAGATGCGCTTGACGATCTCCAACCACTCCTCGCTATAGTCGTAGCGACCGTCGTGATCTCCGAGCGCAACGCCGAACATGCCGAATTCGATGGGATTCCACCCCGAGACGACGTTGAGACCGAAACGCCCGTGGCCAATGTGATCGGCTGTCACCATCTGCTTGGCGGCAAAGACGGGATTGACGAACGCGACATGAAGCGTGCCGAACGTCGTGATGTCCTGCGTTGACGCCAGCAGCCCGCAAGCCCACGCCAGCGTCTCGAAGGTCGTGCCCTGCGTATCGCTCTCGCCCTGGTATCCGTGCCAACGTCCAATCGGCAGCAGGAACTCCAGGCCAGCCTCGTCGGCGAGCTTCGCCGCCTTGACGTTGTTGTCCCAGGAGGCATCCCAACGCTCCGGCGCCTTGGTCAGACTGAGCCCGCCCGAGCAGTTCATCCCGAACAGCCCGAGCTTGAACTTGTTGTTGTTGTAGATCCGGGTCTCGTCTCGGTTCTGTGGCATAGGCGGCCTCAGTCGGTTCAAGTCAGGTTATGCCCCTGCCGCCCTCTCGAAAAGTCCTGCGTCGACCCGGGTCAGGCCGCCATCTGGTGGTGGCGCGTGAGCATGTGAAAGAGCGTGCTGACCGCGGTCATCAGCGCTATCCACACGACGCCCATCGATGCGAGCTCGGTGACCTGTCCATTCTGCCAGAGCTCGAACAGCGTGACAGCCATGACCTCGGAGCCGGGGCCTACCAGCAACAGCGGCAGCGAGACCGCCTGGACGGACAGCAGGAATACCACCAGCCACGAGCCGACGAGGGAGGCCGCCAGGAGCGGCATCACGATGCGCCGGAACAGCGCCGCGCGTGTCGCGCCCGAGATCGTTGCCGCCGCTTCCAGGTCGGGATGAATCTGCAATGCACCGGTGAAAGCGTAGCGCATTCCATAGGGCATGTAGCGCGCCGCGGACGCGATGATGACGGAAAGCAGCGTCCCGTAGAGCGGCAGCGGCATATTCACGAAGACCTCGAGAAAGGCCACGCTGAGGATGATGGCCGGGAAGACGAGCGGGAGCGTAGCGAGGTGGTCGAGAACGGCAGCGCCCGGGACGCGCCGCACGACGAGCCATGCGCACAGCGCGGTGAAGGGCACCACGATTGTTGCGGTCGAGGCGCCGAGGATGAGCGTGTTCACGATCGAATCACGGAACGAGCCGGGACCGAGCAGCACGCGATAATTCTCCAATGAGGCCCGGCCCAACGCGGCGAGGCTGACGCCGTCGTAGAACGGCTGGAACGAGGTAAAGACGAGCATTGCAACCGGAATGACGGTTACGACGAGAAAGAGGATAACCAGCACCGCGGCGGTCAGATGACGCCACCCCTTGAGGTCGACGATGCGAGGCCGGAAGCCTTTTCCGGTGATCGTCTGGTATTTGTGCGCATAACGCGACAGGCGGTTCTGCCATATGAGCAATCCCGTCACGATGCCGACGAGGCAGATCGAATAGGCGCCCGCCTCGCCATAACTGGGCGCGCCGGTGCGGTGCACGCTCTGATAAATCGTCGTCGTCAATACATTGATATTGCCGGCGAGCCCAACCAATGCCGGAACCTCGAAGGATTCAAAGGTCCTGACGAAGATCAGCATTGTCAACGCGCATAGCGCGGGAATCCCCATTCGAAGGGTGATCCTCCAGAACGCGCGCAAGGGGCTCGCGCCCGCCATGATGGCGGCCTCCTCGAACGAGGCGTCCATCGAGCGCAACACTGCCGACATCAGAAGAAAGGTGAGCGGAACGAACCCGACGCCCTCGATCAGCGCCATGCCCCACATCGAGTAGACGTCGATCGCCTGCTCGCGCTGCGTCAAAGTCAGGATCGCATCATTGACCGGCCCCGAGCGGCCAAGGAGCAGGAGCCAGGCGACGACGTAGAGAACGTGAGGCACGCCGAGCGAGACGATCGCTGCGAAGAAGGCGAGCTTGCGGCCGGGCGTATTGGTCCGCTCTACGATAACGGCCTGCACGGTGCCGATCACGATCGCGATCACGGCCGATCCGCAGGCGTAGATCAGGGTGTTGCGAAGGCTCGGCAGAAAGAAGCGTCCGGAAAACAGTTGGTTGTAAAAGCGCAGCGTGAATTCACCGAGCGAGCCGTCGGGTAGCGTCTCGTGCAAGCTGAGGTTCAGAAGGATGAAGGCCGGCGGAACGATCAGAACGACGAGAATCGCGGCGAGTGCTGCCACGAGCGGCGACATCGCACGCATCCTGGGGAGCGCCGAGCGGAGACTAACGGCAGGACCGGTCGCACGGCTTTCGGAGTGAAACGTCACCTGCCGACCTGTTCCGTCGAAGCGGAGCTGCCGATCACCCTCACTGGAACAGCTCTTCGAATATCTTTTGTGAGCTTTCGGTATATTGATTGAGTCGATCCGCGCTCAGGAAAAGCTCCGGTACGCCGGCCCGCCCGGGAATGACGGAGGCCAGCACGTCCTTTGGTGGAACGTCCGAGCGGGCAGGAAAGTACTCCGCATTGGCGAGAATCTGCTGTCCTTCCCTGGACAGAATGAAGTCCGCCAGCAGTAGCGCCGCATAGGGATGGCGCACGCCCTTCGGAATGATCATCGTACCGGCCGTGCTCGGCACCGGGTCCATGAGCTGCGAGTCGACGGGGGCCCCCTTCGCCTTGCTGATCAGCGGATGGTGCGCGAAGATGTTCAGCGCGATCGGAAACTCGCCGGCGATGACGCGATCGACGAGGGTGCGCGCGCTGCCCGAACCGAAATTGACGACCTTCTGCGCGGCGAGCTTACGGAGAAACGCGACGGCCCGTTCTTCGCCGCGTGCGAGGCGGATGGTCGTGATGAACAGCGGCGTGCCGCTGGCGGTCCCGATGCGCCAGGCAAGCTTGCCCCGCCAGCGCGGATCGAGCAGGTCGTCGTAGCTTTTCGGCACCTGATCGGGCGGCACCAGCCTGGTGTTATAGGCGATGCTGAAATAGCTGATCCGCGTGCTCATCCATTGGCCACGAGGATCCCGGTAGCGGTCGGGCATGGCTTCGATCATGGGCGTGTAATAGGGCTGCGCGAGGCCCGCATTGACCGCGAGCTCGCCCACCCCCGTGCCCTCCACGACATCGGCAACGACATTCTTCGCACGCGCTTCGGCCGAGAGCTTGGCGATGATCTCCTCGGTGTCGCCGCGCCAGAAGGTCATCCGGATGAAGGGATACGTTTTCATGAAGGCGTCGGCCAAGGGACGCAGGGCCTGATTGACGATAGCCGCGGAATAGAGCACCACCTGCCCTTCCTTGCGGGCGCCAGCGAGGATCATCTGCTCCCTGTCGGGTGCGCGGCTCAGGAGGCTCTCTTGCGCGCCGGCGGTGCTCGCCGCGGTGGCCATGAACGCAACCGCGGACAGCAGCGTCGCGCAAGCGGCCAGCGTCCGGCGCAAGGGCATGCCCCGTCTGATGAACACGTCGGTGTCGAGGGTGCTCATCACTTGGCGGGCGCATTCAGCGGCACGAATTTCGGCACGGACACGCCTTCCTCGACGTCGTCGAACACCACCTTGACCGGCATCTCGCAGGCCACGGCCTCGGGCGCCACGCCGACGATGTTCGACAGCAGCCGCGGGCCCTCCGCCAGCTCGACCAGCGCCACGACGTAGGGCACTTCCTGCGCGAATGCCGGATGATAGACGCGGTGGAAGGTGACGAAGCTGTAGACTTTGCCGACGCCGGAAACCGGCGTCCAGGCGAAATCCGCCGCTAGGCAATGCGGACAGCTCTGTGACGGCGGAAACCAGAACTTGCCGCAGGCATTGCAACGCGGAAGTTCCAGGCGATGCTCGCGCGCGGCCCGCCAATAGCGAACCGATTCCGGCGCCGGACGCGGGACCGGCTTTTGCGCGGCGTCGCTCATCACGCCCGCCCGAGGATCAGGGTCGAGTGGCAGACCTGGTTGCCGCCATGGCCCGACACGAGCGCGACCTCGGCATCCGCGACCTGACGATCCGCTGGATAGGTGTGGCGCAGCTGGCGTGCCCCCTCAACCACCTGGAGCATGCCTTCGACATGAGCCTCCGAGAGCTGTCCGCCCGAGGTGTTGGTCGGCAGCCGCCCACCCATGCGCAAAGCTCCGGACGCGACGAACGGCCCGCCTTCGCCCTTCTTGCAGAAGCCGTAATCCTCGAGCTGCGCCAGCACCATGTAGGTGAAACAGTCGTAGATCTGGGCAGTGTCCACGTCGTCGGGACCAAGCCCGGCCATGCGATAGGCGGTCGCTCCGCTGTTCTTCGCCGCGGTCACCACCATGTTGTCGTCGGCGAACCAGCCGCGCAGGTTGTTGAAGCTGCCGAAGCCCTTGATCAGCACCGGCGGCTGGCGAAGGTCGCGGGCACGCTCGCGGCTGGTGACGATGACCGCCCCCGCGGCGTCGCTGCGCAAGCTGCAATCGTAGAGCCCGAACGGCGACACGACTTGTGGAGCCTCATGATATTGGGCGATGCTCAATGGCTTTTTCATCTGCGCATCGGGATTGCGCAGCGCGTGCTCACGAAACGCGACGGCGACCTCGCCGAACTGATCGCGCGTGGTGCGGTAGAGATGCATGTGCCGCGTGGCGCCGAAGGCATGCGCGGCGACCGCGCCGAAATAGCCGTATTCGGGGCCGAATTCGTGCGCCAACTGGCTGTCAGGCCGGGTCTCGTTGCGCACATGCGCCGCTTTCGAGGAATGGGTGCGCGACCAGGAATCCCGGCCATAGCCGCAGATCACCGTCGTCGCGAGGCCGGCCTTGATCGCCATGGTGGCAAGCGCCACGGCGAGAATCTGGCTCGCGCCGCCATTGTCGAGAGAGGTGGAAAAGCGGGCGTTGATGCCGAGGCGTGCGCCGATGAGCTGGTGATGACTGTAAGCTTCGTCGGGACCGCGGCAGACGATCCCGTCTATGTCGTTGACCTTGAGGCCCGCATCGGCGATGGCATTGCGCGTCGCCTCGACCAGAAGATCGAGGCTGGACACGCCCGGCACCTTGCCGAGCCGACTGTTGCCGGCCCCGACAATGGCGCAGACGTCGCGCAACTCTCGGGATGGTTCGATCATGGTTTGTCCCCACCGTCGATCCGATTTTCAGTCATTTTTGAATCACTTGGCGAGCTCGCGAATGCGTGCGACCACGTCCGGCGGCGCGGCGTAAACACGGTCGAGCAGCGCATTGATCTCCTGGCCGCCGATGGGGTCGATCTCGGCGTGCTGCAGCTTGGCGTCGTCCAGGAAAGCCGCATCCTTCATGGCGGCATCGAAAGCCGATCGCAGCGCGATGACGCGATCGCCCGGGACCCCCGGCGGCAGCACGAACGGCCGTCCCATCACCTGTTCCGCGAACGCGATTTCGAACAGTTGCCGGTCGCCCGGCGCGCTCACGACCTCGAGCACCGTCGGCACGTTGGGAAATGCGGCGTCCCTCGCCATACCCATTTGCACGATCACCTTGGCATCGCCACGGCTCAGCCATGGCGCGATCCGCGCCCGGAATGGGGCGGATGAACCGCCCGAGACATGCGCATCCACCTCGCCGCGCTCGACGGCCATGAGACAAGCCTGCGAGCCGTCGTAACCCTCGATCGGCTTGAGCTTGGTGCCGATGGCCGCGTTGAGGATGCGGGAATAGATCGAGCTCGGTGAATTGCGCGCCGTGGAACTGACGGTGACCTCCCGCTTCTTGAGGTCTTCGATCGAACCCAGTCCCGATTTCGTCGACAGGACGAACAGCCCGACCTCCTGCTGCGGCGAGCCGAGCCAGTGGAACTTACGGACATCGAACTGGATACCCGCGTTGTTAAAGTCGTAGAACCGCGCAAGGCCGGTATTGCGCGATAGGCCGCCGATCATGGTCCCGTCTTGGGGCGCGATGTTGTACAGGAAGTTCGCCGCCCGCAGTCCCTCCGCGCCGACCATGTTCTGCACGATGATCGTGGGCTCGCCTGGAATGTGACGCTGCAAGTGCTTGGCGAGCAAGCGCGCATATTGGTCGTAGCCGCCGCCGACCGATGCCGAGGTGATGAGAGTGATGCGCTTGCCGCGATAGAACTCGGCGACCGATTGCGCATTTGCATGCGTTGCCGCGGCCAGGGCGACGCATGCGCTCATGACAGCGCCGATGCACATTCGCGATCGCATCGTGCTTGTTCCGCCACAGTAACGAACTGGCCGCGCGTCATGCAATGTGCGCATGGTCGATCTCACGCGTCGGTATCGAGTTGCGTCAATATCTCGTCGGTGTGCTCACCGAGCTCGGGTGCAGCGGAGCGGATTTCCGGCGGCGTCGCCGACATCCGCAAGCCGTTGCGCACCAGTCCAATTGTACCAACCCGCTTGTGCGGCACGTCCTGCCGCAGGCCGAGATGCTTGACCTGCGGGTCGTCGAAGACCTCGTCGAGCGTATTGAGCGCGGCCGCCGGCACGTCCTCGGACTGCAACTTCTCCAACCATGCCGCGCGGGTGTCGTTTTTGAACACCGCGGCAAGTTCGTCGTGCAGCGCGTCATAGTGGTGTCCGCGCGTGTCCTTGGTGGCGAAGCGAGGATCGTCGAGCCATTCGGGCCTGCCGGCAACGCGGGCGAGCGCCTGCCAGAATTTGGTGGGCGAGGAAAGGTGGACCACGAACGGTTTGCCGTCCCCAGCGACGAATGCATAGACCTGCGCCTGGTGCGTGCGGGTGGCGCGGTTCGGAACTTTGCGGTTTTCGAAAAAGCGAGCGGCATTCTCGCCACAGAACGAAACGGCGGCTTCCAAGAGCGAGGTATCGACGCGCTGCCCTTTGCCGGTGCGACCGCGCGCGACTAATGCGCCGAGGATTCCATTGCACGCCACCATGCCGGCGAGATGGTCCGACAGCGAGATGCCCATCGGGCGCGGACGATCGAGATCGGTGAGCAGGCTCAAGAGCCCGCTCAGCGCCTGGCCGACGGTGTCGTACCCCGGACGCGAGGCATAGGGACCACTCGTGCCGAAGCCGGTGATCGAGCACCACACCAGACCCGGATTGTCGCGGACCGTCTCGTCGTAACCGAGCCCGAGCCGTTCCATGGTCCCAATGCGAAAATTCTCGATCAACACATCGGCAGTGCGCAGCAGGGCGCGCGCGGCGGAAACGCCATGCGCGCTCTTGAGATCAAGCACCACGCTCTTCTTGTTGCGATTGACGGAGCCGAAGGTAGGGCTGTATTCGACGCGACCCCAGCCGCGGAACGGGTCGCCGCCATCGGGCGACTCGATTTTGATGACCTCCGCGCCGAGATCGCCCAGGAGCATTCCGGCGTAAGGTCCAGACACATAACTGGCAAACTCGACGACGCGGATGCCTTCGAGAGCTCCAGCCATCACATCCCCCGACGATGCATGAGCATGTCGATTGCCTCGCTTGTCGGTTCCGATAACTCCATCCATGCCGGCGAATCAGAACATGATTGCTGGGTGTTCGCAATTGCCTTCCATGACGATGGAGACTGGTGCAAATCGACCGAAATCCGCTCTAGCTGAGCGTTGGTCGATCCGGCGGTGAGGCAGAAACTCGCAACCCGCAAGGGGACAGGGCGCGAGTGGCGCGAGCGCCGCTGCGGAACGAGAGGCAGCCCTCAGACCGCCACCTTCTGCAGGAAGCCCGCCACCTCGCTGCGCAGGTCGGAGGCGGCGGTCTCCACCGCCTCGGAGGCAGCCAGCACGGTCTCGGCCGATCCGCGCGCTTCGGTCGCGGCGCCCGCCACCTCGCCGAGCACGGTAACGATCTCTTTCGTACCCTCGGCGGCGCTCGCCACGTTCTGCGAGATCTCGCCGGTGGCGGCGTTCTGCTGCTGCACGGACGCCGCAACCGCGGCGGTGTGATTATTGATCTCCCGCATGCGATCGGCGATCCGGCGGATCGCCTCGACGGCGCCGCCGGTCGAGGCCTGCACCCCGGCGATCTGGCCCGCGATCTCCTCGGTCGCCTTCGCGGTCTGCACCGCGAGCGACTTCACCTCGGAGGCGACCACCGCGAAGCCGCGTCCGGCCTCGCCGGCGCGCGCCGCCTCGATGGTGGCGTTGAGCGCGAGCAGGTTGGTCTGCCCGGCCACGTCCTGGATGAGCTTGACCACGTCGCCGATCTTCTGCGCCGCGTTGGCCAGCGAGCCGATCTGGTCATTGGTGGCGCTCGCCTCGGTCACCGCGATGCCGACCAGATTGTTGGTCTGGCCGAGCTGGCGGCTGATCTCGTCGATCGAGGCCGACAACTCGTTGGCGGCGGACGCCGCCATCTCGACGTTGGTCGACGCTTCATTCGACGTTTGGACGGCGCCTTCGGCGCGCTGCGAGGTCTTCTGCGACGCTGCGAACAGCGTGGTGGCGGTCGAGCGCATCGCCACCGCGGTCTCGCCGACGGTCTGCAGCATCGCCTCGACGCGCTGGCGGAACACGGCGATCGCCGTGTCGACCGTGGCGCGGCGCTGCTCCTGCGCGGCCATCCGATCGTGCTCCTGATCGCGGCGCCGGCGCTCGGTGACGTCCTGGTGGGTGGCGACCCAGCCGCCTCCCGGCATCGGCCGGCTCGAGACCGAGATGAAACGCCCGTCCGGCATCTCTCTCACGTCCTGCACGCTATTTCCCTCGCGCATCCGGCGCAGCGCATCGGCGATGTATTGATCCGGGTCGCCCGTGAACGTGCCCGACTGTTTGCGCTGATCGAGCAATTCGCGCAGCGATGCGCCGGCCTTGGCCAGCCGGGGCTCGAGGCCGTACATCTCGATGTAGCGCTCGTTGCACAGCACCAGCCGCGACGAGGCATCGAACATGCACAAGCCTTCCGACATGTTGTTGAGCGCGGCCTCGAAATTCTTCTTCTGCTGACGCACGCGGCGGTACAGGATGATCACGAACAGGCAGGCCACCAGGCAGACGACGGCCGCGGCGAGCAAGCGCCAGTCGTGCTGCGCTACGAGGTCGGTGATTCCGCCGAACATGTCCATCGCAATCGTTCGTTGGTGGGGATACGGTATGCTCGAAACCGGTTGTTTTGGCGTTAATTTAGGGTTAGCGAAATCTTAATTGTTCCTGATCGTCAGATGGTTCCGTTTGCTGGATTTTCGGGGGAACCGCGAGCCGAGCTCGGATGTCGTTAACCATCCTTCGGCCATGGTGGCGTGGGACCACCGGCAGCGCGAATTGGGGCGTCATATCTTGGGGACCTTCAAACGGATGACTGACCGCCGTTCGCTCGTGAGCCGCGCCGCGCGGCTGGCCGGCATGCTGGCGCTCGCGCTCCTCGCCGGCTGCGCGGCCGACCGCGACCCGCCGTCCGAGCCGAGCTTCTATCGCAGCCTCGCCGAGGCGGGCGCCCAGCTCGACGCCGCCACCGCCGCCTCGATGATCTCCGGCTACCGGACCAATAACGGGCTCACGCCGGTGAGCGTCGACGCCGAGCTGATGAAGCTCGCCGACGCGCAGGCGCGCGCCATGGCGAGCCGCGACAAGCTCGACCACAACGTCATCCGCGCCTTCAACGACCGGCTGCGGGCGCAGGGCTACCAGGCCAAGACGGCGGCGGAGAACATCTCGGCCGGATACCATACGCTGGCGGAAGCGTTCTCGGGCTGGCGCGACTCCCCGCCGCACCGCGCCAACATGCTGCTCAACGGCGCGACCCGCATGGGCATCGCCGCGGTCTACGCGCCGAAGTCGAAATACAAGGTGTTCTGGGCGTTGATCCTGGCGGCGCCCGACGAGCGGCGAGGGTAGCGGGTAGCTGGTCGACCGGTCAGCTAAGCGGTTGGCCCGGTCGTCGATCTTCGGCGATTTGCGACCGAATACACCGGGAATTCGACGTTCGAGCACACGCCGATAGTTTGGCCGCGGCTTGTAATCATCGCCGGCCTGCCGATCGAGCGCCCGCAGCGCGTCCATGACGTCGTCGAAGCGGACCGTTCCGCCTGCGCCCGGCGGCTGCCGCAAAGCGGGCGCCGCCTCGACCGCGCAGGCATCCGACGCCCATGAGGCGAGGATCGCGCGCTTTTCCGTCAGCGTCAGATCCGGATCGTTGACGACCTTCATCGGATGCTCGAACGCCTGCGCCGGGTGCAACAGGGCATCGAGATCGAATTCATCGTTGCGTGAGCCGTCGGCGCCATTTCCCGGTGTGAAGGCATCGTTCCTCATAGCCACATCCTCCGTCGAGCAACATGGGTACGAGCAGCGCGCCGGACACCGCCGGCGCCCGCGCCGGGTCCCCGATTGGGGCTCCCGGCGGCGGACGATTTAGGAAGCCGATTTTTTGATTTCAAGAGCCGGCGGCGGGGCCGCCCGCGACGGCCCAATTGTTTGAACTAACTCGTGAAAATGGTGCTCGCCGTTCAGGGCCCGTTGGCCGCCAACGCGAACAGTTCCGCGCCGTACATGCCGCGCGCTTCGGCGAGCAGCGGCTCGACCGCCGCCGCGAAAGCGTCGTGCTCGGCACTCGTAAGCTCGACGAGCTCGCAGCCTTGCGCCTCGATCGCCTTGTGCGCGTCGGCCTCCTCTTGGACGTGCAGATCGCGCTGGAAGGCGACCGCCGCCGCCACCGCCTCGCGCATGGCGCGCTGCAGCTCCGCGGGCCAGGCCTCGAAGGCGGCGCGATGCAGAAAGATCGGCCGTGAAATGTAGAAGTGGTTGGTCAGCGTGTGGAAGCGGTGGAACTTGTGCACGCCGTAGGTCACGGTGTTGGCCAGCGGATTTTCCTGCGCGTCGATGCTGCCGGCGACGATCCGCTCGATCGCCTCGGTCAGATCCATCCGCATCGGCACCGCGCCCAGGAGCTCGAAGGTTCGCTCCTGCACCTTGCTCGGCAGCACGCGGATGCGCAGCCCCGCAAGGTCCGCCGGCCGGCGCAGCGGCCGCACCCGATTCGAGATGTGCCGGAAGCCGTTCTCGAACCAGCCCAGGATGCGGTAGCTCACCCGCTCCTCGATCTTGCGCGCGAGCAGCCCACCGAGCGCGCCGTCCATGGCGGCGCGCGCAGTCGGCGTATCCGGGAACAAGAACGGCAGGTCGACGAAGCCGAGCACGGGCACCCGGTCGGTGAGATAGCTCGATGACTGGTAGCCGAGCGTCAACAGGCCGTGCTCGACCAGCCAAAGGATGTCCTCGGCGCGGTAGCCGAGCTCCATGATGTTCCAAACGTATTTCACCTGCACCCGCTCGCCGAATTCGGCTTCCAGCCGGTCGCCGATCATCTTCAGGGCGCGGCTGAAGCCGGTGGTGGCGGGGCCGTAACCGCCCATGCGGATCTGGATCGGGTCGCTCATATGTCGGGTCCTTGTCGCGCGCGCAGGCTGATCGGGACCGCCACGCCCGAGACCGCAAGGCTGAGCCCGATGATGAGGAGAATTCCGGCCACGCCGGTCGCCGCCGCGACCAGGCCGGACAGTGCCGGAAACACCACCTGGCCGATGCGGTTGCCGGTCATCCGCAGCGTCAGCGCGGTGCCGTAGGCCTCGGCCGGCGCGATATGCACGACTCCCGAGATGGTGAGCGTCGAGGCGATGCCCATGGCGAATCCGAGCACGATGAAGACGGCATACATCGCGGGCAGCGAGAGCGGGATCGCCAGCGCCCCGAAGGCGGCGGCAGCGCCGAGCATGCTGACCAGCGTGAGCGGCACGCGGCCGAAGCCGTAGATCATCCTGGTATAGAACAGGCGCGAGACCAGCGATGCCAGCGATCGCGCCGTCAGCAGCAGGCCGATATGGCTGGCATCGATCTGACGCTCGGCTCCCAAGACCGGCAGATAGATGACCAGCAGGTCGAGGGCGGTGACGGTCACCACGCTCGCCACGAACATGGCCGGCAGGCCGCGCAAGCGGACGAGCGTGCCAACCGGAATGAATTCGCCCGCTTTGCTCTGCCGACTCTGGCTCCGGGCAGGCCGGATCGCGAGCGCGAGAATCACGCTCGCGGCCGCCGCGCCGAACGCGATCGCGAACAGGTGTCCGGTCGGCGGCACCGCGGCGCCGCCTCCCAGCCACCCGACCACCAAGGGTCCCAGTCCCTGCCCGATGGCGGCGGCGATCATGTAGTAGCCGAGTACGCTTTCCCGGCTGCGCGGGCTGGTCGACCGCACCGCCAGCATCTGGTGCCCGGCCATGCAGAAGGTGTGCCCGAAGCCGAGCACTATCGAGAACGCGAGCAGGTGCATCGCCGAGCGCGGCCACAGCCAGAAGCCGATGCAGGCGACGAAGATCAACGCCGCGCCGATCCAGCAGGCCTTGGCGTCGTTGCCGCGATCGATCCAACGGCCGACCGGCAGGGCGATGAACACCGGCAGGATGGCAAAGCCGGTGGCGATAATGCCGAGCCAAACCACCGGCAAGCCGAGCTCGATCGCCCGGTAGGAGGTGGTGATGCGGATGATGAGGATCAGCGTCTGGATGACGGTCGTGTGGGCGAGAAACGGGACGAGCAGGCGGTAGTCGAGGTCGCTCGGGTCGGCGACCGGCGCGCTCTGCTGCTGCGGCATGGACGTTTCTCGGCCCGAGCGAGGCTGGCGGGGGCCCGGTGCATGTCTTTACCGGCTGGCGCTATGGACGCAAAGGTCGCGCGACGCGGGTGACCTCCCGCCGACGCGCATGACGCACGGCTCATGCCGCAGGTTGTTCAGAGGAGGCGCCGCGGGATGGCCGATCGGGCTCGCTCCTCGGTGGCCCCAAAATGGAAGGCCCCGGGGAGGTTGTCGCCGGGGCCTAGCAGCCTCGATCGTTCCTTGGGGGGTTCGAGAGAGGCCACCATAACTATGACAGGCAAACTGCAGGCCGGTTCCATGGCCGATTAAAAAAGTCGCCGCGCCCCAGTTCAACCCGCGCCCCGGTTCAAGTTGCCGTCAGGCGGCGGCGATGTCGGGTTCCCGTACCGGTTCCAGGTCTTCGAGCTCTGGAGCCCGCTGCTCCATGAAAGCTTCATCGACCGAGCAAAGCACAGCCCCGAACGATCAATCGGCCGACGTCAGCCATTGAGTAGCCGATCTCTGATCAATTGCTTGTGCTCTTCACTCAAAGTCGCTGCGCTCTCAGCGGCGGCAACCAACTTTCGTGCCTCCTGCATGCTCAAGGCGCCGAGGCGCCGAGCCTGTGCCGATCCCAAATTTTGATGACATCACGAGGGCTGACGGCCATACCGCACGATTACAGCACTGCGAACGGCGCAACTTCCTCCAGGTAGCTGATCTTTTCTTTCCTCTTTGGATCATCCTGAGGAATGAAATCGCGGTAGTCCATCGCCCCGGCGAACGCATTCAGGTACGCCGGATCACGATGTGTCCTTGCAACGAGCTCGTCAAAAGAGGTTCCGTCAACCTCTTTTATGCCGAGCTCCAGCGCCTCGATGTCGCTGGCGGAGAGCTTACTCATATTAGGACCGCGTTCCGGATAGACGCGGTAGGCATCATCGATCTTGAATGGAAGCGGTCCATTGGTCCCGAGCGCAAGCATCTCCATCGGCTCGTGTCTAAGTAGACCATAAATAACTTGCGGGAGCGGGCCGAACCAAGCGGCCCGGTAAATATCACCTGTGATCGGGCGCCCATACTGAGCGACATGATATTTGTCGGCGTAAAATGCCGACTTCACGAGATGGATAAGATCGATTCCGCTCTTGCGCTCAGCGAGCCACAAAATGACCTCGAGCGCCTTTGCAACGCTTGGAATGTAACGCACAACGCCGTGAGCGTGATCTGCCATAGGCGCGAGCATGCCAGTTTTCTCTTGTCGATTCAATGAGTTGCTAACCCATTGATCGAATCGAGCTTTTCCGGCTTTGGCGGCAGACCGGCCGGAGGCGTCGCAAGGTCGAAGGAACGACAGGCCTGCGCGAGCGGATCATGCGATTCCGGACTTCGCTACGCCCCTTCCTGTCTACGCTTGCCGTCAGGCGGCAGCCGTGTCGGGTTCCCCTACCGGCTCCAGGTTTCTGAGCTTCGGAGCCACGTGCTCCATGAAAAGCTTCATCGAGCGCGCCCGTTTTTCGCGCGTTGCCCAGTCTTTGCCGGTCACGATCAGCAGCGTCCCGAATCCGCCGGCGGCGTCGTAGAACTCCCGCAGCTGGCGGGCGACCGAATCCGGATCGCCAAAAAATAGACGCCGGCCTCGGCGAGCCGGTCGAAGGAGACCTCGTCGTCCTTGAATTGCAGGCCGTAGCTGGACGTGAGGATCCGGGTCAGGCCGCGCTTCATCTGGAAGCCGAGCTCGTAGGTGATCGCGGGACGCAGATCATCCATGGCCTCAGAGCGGGAATCGGCGAGGTGGACGTAACGGGCCACGGTGATGGCATCGAGCGGTCTCGCTCGGCCTGCGGTCTTGGCGGCGCGGGCATAGCGGTCGGCCTTCTTCCGAATCAATGTGGCGGGCTCGAGCTGCGCGCAGAGCAGCGTGTAGCCGCGTTGTCCGGCGAGCTCGATCATCGCTTCGGTGTCGGTCGCGGTCGCCATCGGCGTGTGCGGCTTGTGCAACGGGCGCGGCGTGGCGACGATGCCGTTGCCGCGCCAATATTTTCCGTGTGTCGACCTTGTCGATATAGACCGGTTCGCCGTGATGCTCGCTGATATAGGCGTCACGAAACCCGAGGTGGTCGGCCAGCACGATCTCGGAAAGATCTTCCTGATAGGTTTGGGACGCGCTCGTATGCGGGCGAAAGCCGTTCGAGAAGATGCCGAATTCCATCACCATTCCTCAATGTCGGACACGCCAGCTTACGAGTCGCGCGGTGACGTTACAACGCGCGCTGGACCTCCGGTGCGCACGTCACCACAGCGTTTAGCGGAAGCGAGAAGTCATGAAGTCGATGAAAGCGCGAACCTTCGGCGAGAGATGGCGGGTCTGCGGGTAAACCAACCAGATCGGGTCGATCTTCGATCTGAATTTCTCCAGCACGGGTTCCAGATTGCCGGCGGTGACCGCATTGTCGATATAGTAGCCGTGGATTTGAGCGAGCCCGTACCCGGCGCAGGTCGCATCGCATAGCGCGGCGCCGTCGCTGAAGCTCATATTGCCCTTCGCGAGCGTCGACTCCACGCCGTCGTGCGCGAAGCGCCAGTCTCTCGCAAGTCGCGAGTCGCGCAGCGTCAATGCCAGGCAATTATGCTCGGCGAGGTCGTCGGGTGTCTTGGGGCGACCATGCTTCGCCAAATAGCTCGGCGCGCCGACGACGCGGAACTGCGTCTGGGTCAGCCGACGTGCCATCAAGCTCGAATCCTGCAAGACGCCGAACCGCACACTCACATCGATGCCTTCCTCGATCAGGTCGACATAGCGGTCCGTGAAGCTGACCACGAGCTTGAGATCAGGGTATTGAGCCTGGAACGGGCCGAGCAGCGGCACCACCTTCAGCCGCCCGAAAGACACGGGCATGTCGATGCGTAGCCTTCCGGTCGGCTTGAGCCGCGTCTCCTTGAGCACCAGCACGGCCTCTTCAAGATCGGCCAAGCTCTGCCGGCAGCGCTCGAAGAAGGCGGTGCCATCGTCGGTCAGGCTGACGCGCCGCGTCGTGCGCGCCAAGAGCCGCACGCCGAGTTGATCCTCGAGTCGGTTGATCGCGTTGCTGACGCCGGATTGCGTTATGCCGAGATCGGCGGCGGCGCGCACGAAGCTGCGCCGCTCGGCCACCTTCACGAAGATCGCCAGCGTTCTGAGGTCCTGCATGGCCATTCATCACTGCGGGTGATGGATGACATTACCGCAGGGCCGATTCACGGACCATTGCGAGACGCGCCGCTCGCGGTGTGCGATGCCGAGAGCGTGGCGCCCGGCGACCTGGTCGCCGCCGATCTCGTCTATCGCGACCGCACGGGCGAGAACTACTTGATGACCTATCGCCCAAGCCATCGGTGGTTCTACGTGCCGGAGATGCGCGCGGACGAGGTATTGCTATTGAAGTGCTACGACTCGGCAGAAGACGGCCGGACGCGCTTTGTGCCGCACACCGCGTTCTTGGATCCGACCGCTCCGGCCGATGTCCTGCCGCGCGAAAGCATCGAGCTGCGAACATTCGTGTTTTATTCGGCCTAGGGGGCCCGCCGGACAGCACCCGCGGTGGAGTCAAACTTCGGCTCGGCTTATTAGAACGGTTTCCGATTCCAAAGCAACGGAAACCGTTCTAGCTTCCCCGCCATGTACGCGTCCCACGTCCTTCCCGCCGCGCGCGACTACGACATGCTCTACCGCTCGTTCCGCTGGCAGGTACCGGCGCATTACAATATCGGCGTCGACGTCTGCGACCGCTGGGCGGAGGCGGAACCGCGCCGCACCGCTATCTTCAACGTGCGCGCGGGCGGCGTCGACGAGATGAGCTACGGCTGGTTGCGCGAGACCTCGAACCGGCTCGCCAATGTGCTCGCCGCGCGCGGCGTCAGGCGCGGCGACCGGGTTGCGATCCTGCTGCCGCAGTCGCCGGCGGTCGCCGCCGCGCATGTCGCCATCTACAAGCTCGGCGCGATCGCGCTGCCGCTCGCGATGCTGTTCGGCGTCGAGGCGATCTCCTACCGCCTCGGGGATTCGGGCGCGCGGGCGCTGATCACGAACGCGCAGGGGCTCGCGAAGCTGCCCGACATCCGGGATGCGGCCCTGGTGCTGTCGGTCGACGGACCCGGCGGCGGCGTCGAAGGTTTCTTCGAGACGCTCGCGCGCGCGTCTCCCGAGTTTGCGCCGGTCAACACCTCGGCCGACGATCCGGCGCTGATGGTCTACACGTCGGGTACCACGGGTCCGCCGAAGGGCGCGCTGCATGCGCACCGCGTGCTGCTCGGGCATCTGCCCGGCATCGAGGTTCCGCACGAATTCCTGCCGCAGCCCGGCGACCGGTTCTGGACGCCGGCGGATTGGGCCTGGGCGGGCGGCCTCCTCAACGTGCTGCTGCCGGGACTGCATTACGGCGTGCCGGTGGTCGCCGCGCGCCACGAAAAATTCGACCCCGAGGAGGCGTTCGCGCTGATGGCGAAGCTCACCGTGCGCAACGCCTTCATCCCGCCGACGGCGCTGCGCATGCTGCGCTCGGCGCCGCACCCGCAAGGCCGTCACGACATCCGTCTGCGCAGCGTCGGCTCCGGCGGCGAGGCGCTCGGCGCCGAGACCTACGAATGGGGCAAGTCGGCGCTCGGGCTCACCGTCAACGAGTTCTACGGCCAGACCGAATGCAACCTGGTGGTGGCGTCGTGCGCGGCGATCGATGTGTCGCGGCCCGGCGCGATTGGCAAGCCGGTGCCGGGGCACACGGTCGCGGTGATCCGCCCGGATGGCTCGGTCTGCGCGACAGGCGAGCTCGGCCAGATCGCGATCAGGCGGCCCGACCCGGTGATGTTCCTGGAATATTGGGGCAAGCCGGACGCCACGCGCGACAAGTTCATCGGCGATTGGATGACGACCGGCGACCAGGGCGTGCTGGACGACGACGGCTATCTGCAGTTCGTCGGCCGCGACGACGACGTCATCACGTCGGCGGGCTACCGCATCGGGCCGGCCGAGATCGAGGATTGCCTGATCCGCCATCCGGCGGTCGCGCTCGCCGCCGTGGTCGGCAAGCCCGATCCGGTGCGCACCGAGATCGTCAAAGCCTTCATCGTGCTCAAGGCGGGCCAGGCGCCGTCCGACGCGCTCGCCGCCGAGATCCAGGCCTTCGTCAAGACGCGTCTCTCGGCGCATGAATATCCGCGCGAGGTCGCCTTCATCGAGCAGATGCCGATGACGACGACCGGCAAGGTGATCCGGCGGCTGCTCAGGCAGCGGGCGTGATGACGTGTCGCGGGCGCAGCGCAGCACGAAGCAACACAGATAAGTATACGCAGGCTCCGCAAGTTTGACTGCGTTGCGGAGTGGTGCGCTACAGACCCGGGACCGTTCCGGTCTGTGGCGGTCCCGGATCAGCGGTGCACCGCTCCGCAAGTGCTTCGCGCTGCACCGCATCCAGGACACAGATTGGAATGCTAGCGCCGCACCAGATCGCGCAACGCCTTGGTGCCCGCGATCGCCGCGCGGAGTGCGGCTTCGAGCGCGCAGGCGAGCGCGCAGGCGGCGGCGTTTTCCGGCCCGATCCGCACCAGGCGGTCCGCGAGCACCAGGCGCTCGCGCCAGACGTGATCGATCATCGGATGATCGGGCGTTGCGCAGGAATCGGCGCGGGCGACGGCGGGATCGCCGAGCAGACCTTCGGTGACATCCAAGAGCAGCTGCACGCCGGGCGAGAAGCGAGCAAACGCCTCGTCATAGGCGATCTTCCAGACCCACGCGCTCGCGCCGCTCTTGAGCACCACCGAGGCGGCGATCGGCCGCGCGTCGACGAACAGCCGGTCGATGCGCGCCTTGCCTTCGCCGGCCAGCCCGGTGACGGCTGCTTCCATGAATTTGCGGACGTCGGTGTGGGCGCGGGCGGCGGTTCCGGCGCGGCCCTTCCATCCGCCCGCTTCGAGCGCCAGGAAATCGTCGAGCGCGTGCGCAATGGCCGACGGCTCGCCCACGCTGCTCGACATCACGACGCCGCTGTCCGCGAGGCGCTTGCGCTGCCGGCGCAGCTCCTTGCGCTTCCTGCGGCCCACCGCCTGGTCGAGATAGTCTTCGCGTCCGCCGGCAGGCGCCAGCAGCGCGCGGGCGTGACGCGCGAACGACACGCTGCGTCCGTGGCGGCGGGCGACAACCGCGTCGAGCGCGCGCGACAGCGGACCTTCCAGCGGGAAAAAGGGAATCAGCACCAGGCTCGGCAGCTGCGGGTGATGCGAAAGATGATCGAACCAGGCGGCGATCACGGCCTCGCCCGTCTCGCGGTCGACCAGCGGCGCACCGAGCGGTGCATAGGGATGCGTCCAGCCGACCAGCACCGGCAGTGGAACGCCGTAGCGCCGGCGCTCGATTCGCGCCGGGAACAACCCGAGCAGCCGCGGCTCGCTTGAGCGCGACCAGACCAGGCCGGCGCCGACGTCGCGCCCGAACACCGGTTGGGCGGCGAGCGCGAAGGCGGGCTCGTAAAGGACGTTCGGCTCGAGCGCGCGGCTTGCGAGCGCGCGCCACTCGGCGGCGAGCGCAGCGAGCTCGGCGAGCGGCCGCCACTCGACGCGGAACAGGGATTCGATCGTGCCGTGCACGGCGCTAGCGCTCCGCGCGGCCCCAGATGAAGACGTGGAAGCCGAGCCGGTTCCTGGTAACCACAAACAAGAAGATGGATTCGACGATCAGCGCCGTCGCGGTCGCGCTCGCGGCGCCGGCCGGCCCGAACCGCGGAATCAGGATGATGCAGAGGCCGAGATTGATGGCGAAAGCGCCGGCATAGACCATCGCGCAGACGCGCTGCTCGCCCAGCATGTTGAGCAGCCGCTCGATCGGCCCGATCGCGGCGCGCGCCAGCAGACCGGCCGCCAGGATGAACATCAGGTGGTAGCCGTCGGTGAATTGGGCGCCGAACAGCGCGAGGATCCGCCGGCCGAAGGCGAGCAGCAGCGCCGTCGCCGCCACCGACGGCCAGAACGTCCACTTGATCGACTGCGCCAGGAACGCCGAGAGCGCTTCGCGGTCGCCGACGACGTGATAGGTGCTGAAGCGATGCGCCGTCGTCGCCGACACCGAGTAATAGATGAAGGAGACCAGCGCGAGCGTCTTGGCGGCGGCGTAATAGACCGCGACCTCGTCGGGCGACCGGAACTGCTGCAGCACCAGCACATCCGTGTAGGCCAGCAGCGAATAGAAGCCTTCGACCATCAGGATCGGCAGCGCGGTCGTGAGCCAAACGCCGAAGTCGTAGGCCTTGGGACCCGGCTCGATGCGCTTGGCGAGCCGCCGGTTCACCAGCACCAGCTGACCCAGCGTCGGCAACCAGCTCGACAGCGCGACCACGACCATCGCGGTCACCGCGTCCGTCGGCAGGTTGGCGAAATAGGCGGCCGCCATCAACACCGTCAGCAGCAGCTGGCGGAAGATGTAGGACGGCATCATGGCGAGGCCGACCCAGTCGTAGCTGCGCGAGATGCCGTCCTGAATGTTGGCGACCGCATAGGCCGGCAAGGTGATGCAGGCGAGATAGAGCGGGATCACCAGATAATGGTCGAGGTAAGGCTCCAACAGCCGCACGACGCCGGCGCCGATCGCCGCGATGCAGATGGCGACGCCGATCGCCAGCCAGCAACTCCCGGACACGAAGCCGCGCAGCAGCGCGAACATGCCGCGTTCACGATATTCCGGAATGAAGCGCTGCGCTGCGGTGCCGAGCCCGAGATCGATCGCCTGTCCGAGCAGCAGCACCCAGATCCAGACATAAACGTAGATGCCGAACTCGAAGCTGCCCATCCAGCGGGCGAACAGGACCTGGGAGCCGAAGGCGAGCACCGCGCCCGCGACGCGGATCAGGAACACGGTGCCGGCGAGGCGTTGTACCAGCAGGTGCTCGGCGTCGCCGAGTCGTCCCTTGAGTCGCGACCACCAACCGGCCAGCGACGAGCGCGCCGGAAGGCGAGACGCGTCTTCGGAGCCGGTCAGAGCCAAGCAAGCCTCCGGAGCCTGCGGCCGCCGTCCCGGCCGCGGTTCGAAGCCGCAGGGCTAGCAAGGAACCGTTAACATTCGGTTGGATGGATGACAGACTCCGGCGCGCCCGCAGGGCGATTTCGGCGTCTCCTTCCGGTTGTGCCGCAACCGCCGCCGCGGCCATTTCGCTACGGCTGAGGACGGACGACGGATGCCCATTTTTGCACGCTTGCGCGTTCAGCGGTCCTAACCCGTCCTCCGTCGCCCATTTTCCGTTCTGCGCCCTTTGGTCGAAGGTGTGATGGTGATACGCTAGCTTCCAATCGGTGAACCGGCGGATGTCCGCTGACATCCCAAACGACCGGCAATCGGGGAGGAAGATTCCATGAAAGAACTGATCAAGCAGTATCTTGATAGTGGAATGTCCCGCAGGCAGCTCATGACCGGATTGAGCGCGCTCGGAATGAGCACCGTCGCCGCCAAATCCGTGGCGGAATCGCTGGAGACCTTCGGCCAGGGCGCCAGGGTTCCGGCCTCCGCGATGCGGGAGATGCGGGGTACCGGCGGCGCGCTCTTCGTCCAACAGCTCAAGGCAGCGGGCGTCGAGTACATCTTCTTCAACCCGTCGACGTCGGACTATCCGATCTTCGACGCGCTGGTCGACGAGCCCGGCATCCAATTGATCAAGGGGATTCACGAGGGCGCCGTGGTCGCGATGGCGGACGGCTATGCGCGGGCGTCGGGCAAGACCGGCGTCGTCATCGTCGCCAATATCGGTTTGCCGAACGCGATGACGCAGATGGTCAATAGCTGGAAGGACCAGATTCCGATCCTGGTCGCCGCCGCCTCGGTCGACCAGGGCGCTCTCGGCGGGGAGCTGTTCCAGGAAACCGACTACGTCGAAACCATGACCCAGCCCATCACCAAGTGGCACTGGGCGGCGAAAACCACCGCGGCGATACCCGAGACCGTCCGCCGCGGCATGAAGTTCGCGTCCACGTCGCCCTGCGGTCCGGTGTTTCTCTCGCTCCCGACCAACACGCTGCGCGCGGAGGCGAGTGCCGCCATCTGGGATCAAGCCAGATTCGACGTGCCGATGCGCATCCGGCCCGACAAGGACGACATCGAGAAGGCGGCGCGGGCGCTGCTCGAGGCCAAGAACCCGATGCTCAGCGTCGGCGACGAGGTCACCTGGTGCCGCGCCGGCAAGGAGGTCGTGGAGCTCGCCGAGCTGCTCGGCCTGCCGGTCACCGGCCAGGGGGGATCGCTCGGATTCTGGTCGAAGCCGTTCCCGACCCGGCATCCGCTCTATATCGGACCGCAGCTGCGCGAAATGCGCTATCCGGGCAAGGTCGACGTGCTGCTCAACCTCGGCAATCGCTACGGCGAGCGCGCGTCTCCCGGAGCGACGGTGATCTCGATCCGCCTCGACCCCAAGAGTCTTGCCCGCGTCTCTCCGGTCGATCTCGGCATGGTGGCCGATCTGCGGCTGGCGGCTGCGGACCTGCTGGCGGCGATCCGCAGTATGGCGACGACCGCGCGACTCAAAGAGATCGCGGAGGAGCGCGCCGCGCGCACGCGCGCCTACACCGCCGAGATGTGGGAGTTCCGCCAGAAGATCGCCCGCGAGAATGCCGACCGGACGCCGGTCAGCCTCGAGCGCATCGCGCTCGAGCTCGAAGCCGCGCTCGACAAGGATACCTGCTACGTCGCCGACGTCGATTCGGGCAAGACCATCGACCCGTTGATGTCGTTCGGCGGCACCAACAAGCAATACATCGCGACCGGACCGAACGTGCTGGGATGGGGCATGGCGGCGGCGTTCGGCGTCAAGCTCGCGCAGCCAGATTTGCCGGTGGTCTCGGTGGTCGGCGACGGCAGCTACTGCTTCAGTGGCCCGCAGCCGCTCTGGACACAGGCGCGCTACAAGGCGCCGGTGATGAACATCGTGCTCAACAACCACAGCTACAACAACGAGCGCAATCGGATCTGGCACTACGGCGGCAGGCAGTTCAAGACCGGCCGCGACATGACCTGCTACCTCGGTAGTCCCGACGTTGACTACGCCAAGGCATCGGAGGCGTTCGGCGTCGAAGGGGTGGTGGTCAAGGAGCCGTCGGAGCTCAAGCCCGCGCTCGCTCGCGCCAAGCGCGCGATCGCCGAGGGACGGCCCTATGTGTTGGACGTCCACACCTATCGCGACGGCGTGGGCGCGGCCTCGACCTGGCATCCGCCGTATTCGGTCGCCGATTTGCGGCAACGGAGGGTGTGATGAGGCGCCTCGTGCTGTCGGCGTGCGTCGCGCTTCTTGCCGCGGCTACGCCGCTCAAGGCGCAGACCGCGAGTCCTTTGCCGGCCGGCGACGGCCGCGACCTGGTGGCGACCGCCTGCTCGCAGTGCCACGCCTTGAGCCCGCTGACGGCGGTGCGGGACGGGCCGGCCGGATGGAAACGCCACGTCTACAACATGGTGTTGCGGGGCGCGCAATTGACGCCGCGCGAGGCCGACACGGTCATTCAATATCTGGTCACGCATTTCGGCCCCGGTCAGCCGCTCCCCGCCGCCAAGCCGATCACGCTTCCGGGCGGCACCGGCAAGGAGCTGGTGGAGACGCGTTGCGCGGTCTGCCATGACCTGGAGCGGGTGACCGTGGTCAAACGGCAGAAGCGGGATTGGGAGACGATCGTCGGCAACATGTACGAGCGCTGGGGCATGTCGGCGCCCGATGAGGTGCGCACGATCACCTCCTATCTGGTGGCGCAGTTCGGCCGCGACTGACGCAATGCTCGATCGGGGGAATAGCGAGTAGCGAGTAGCGAGTAGCGAATGGAAGGGGCCTATTCGCCATTCGCTATTCGCCATTCGCACACGAAGACAGCCACCCAACATCGGACGTGTCATGGAAACAGCTGCGCTGCGTAAGACCAACAGCCCGAGCTATTCGACCGCGTATTTCTTCCTGGAAGGATTGAGCGAGCTCGGCATCGAGTACCTGTTCTGCAATTTCGGCACCGATCACGCGCCGATCATCGAGGAGATCGCGCACCGGCGCAAACGCGGCGACGCGCTGCCGACCATCATCACCTGTCCGCACGAGAACACCGCCGCCCATATGGCGGCGGGCTATGCCTTCGTGACCGGGCGCGGCCAGGGCGTGCTGGTGCATGTGGACGTGGGCACCGCCAACACCGCGACCGCCATGCACAATATCTTCCGCAGCCGGCTGCCGGTGCTGCTGATGGCCGGCAAGGCGCCGTACACGACCGGCAACGAGCTGGTGGGGTCGCGCGATACGTATGTGCATTTCGTGCAGGAGCCGTTCGACCAGGCGAGCCTGGTGCGCCCCTACCTCAAATGGGAATGGACGCTTCCATCGGGGGTGGTGGTGAAGGAGGCGCTGCGCCGCGCCTACTCGATCATGCAGAGCGAGCCGCAGGGCCCGGTCTACCTGATGATGCAGCGGGAGACGCTCACCCAACCCTGGAGCGTGGACGAGGTGCGCCGCTTCGGCGCCGAGCAGCACGGCGGCACGAGTGGCGGCGCCGCCGATCCGAAGCTCGTCACGCAGCTGGTCGAACGGCTGCTGGCGGCCGAGAGCCCGATCCTGATCACCGGCTATGCCGGACGCAATCCGCGCGCCTCCGAGCTGATCAGCGAACTGGCCGAGCTCGCCGGCATCGCGGTGTTCGAATCGAACATGACCAACAACATCTCGCACGAGAGCCCGTGCTTCATCGGCTTCCAGCCCGACAAGCATCTGCCGAAGGCGGATGTCGGGCTGCTGGTGGACGTGGACGTGCCCTGGTTCCCGAGCGACGTGCAGGCCAACGACAACGCGTTCTGGGCCCATATCGACATCGACATCCTCAAGCCGGCCTCGCCGATGTGGACCTTCCCGGGCAATCTGCGCATGCAGGGCGACAGCGCGCGCATCCTCGAGCAGGTGCTGGACGAGTTGAAGGCGAGGGCGACGCCGAAATTCAGAGAGGCGGCGGCGGCGCGGGTCGCGCGCCTCACCGGCGAGCGCGACGCCCGCCTCGATCGCGCCAAGAAGCTCGCCGCCGACAAGGGCAAGCCGGACGAGATCAATCCGCACTACCTGTTCGCCGAGCTCGACAAGGTGCTCGAGCCGGAGGACCTGGTGTTCAACGAAGGCGTGCGCAATGCCGGCGCCGCGTTGCTGCAGATCCGGCGGCCGCTCCCCGGCACGCTGATGCGCTCCGGCGGCGGTGGGCTGGGCTGGTCCGGCGCCATGGCGCTCGGCGCCAAGCTCGCCGCTCCCGAGCGGATGATGGTGCAGATCGTCGGCGACGGCAGCTTCTATTTCGGCAGCCCGTGCTCGGTGTTCGCGGTGGCGCAGCACCATAAGCTGCCGATCCTGGCGGTCGTGCTCGACAATTCCGGCTGGTCGGCGGTCAAGGAATCGACGCTGCGGGTGTTTCCCGATGGCCAGGCCAAGTCGGCGAACGCGTTCGAGGCCGAGCTGATGCCCGACGTCGAGTTCGGCAAGATCGGCGAGGCGTTCGGCGCCTATTGGGAGAAGGTCGGCGACCCGGCCGAGGTGCCGGCCGCGATCGCGCGCTGCGCGAAGGAGGTGCGCGGCGGCCGCTCGGCTATCCTGCATGCGCGGGTGACGCGGTTGTAAGGGCTTGGCAATGTCAAAGCTGGCATGGCTGGCGATATCTCTCGTCGTCTCGTCGACGCTCGCCCAGGCGCAGCCGGCCCGTTACCCCAATCGCACGATCGAGATCGTGGTGGCCTATGGGGCTGGCGGATCGACCGATCTGGTCGCGCGCACGATCGCGCAGAAGTTCCAGGACCGGCTCGGCCAGTCGGTGGTCGTGCTCAACAAGGCGGGCGGCAGCGGCACCATCGGCGCGACGCTGGCGGCGCGCGCCGCTCCCGACGGCTACACGCTCTATGTCGGCTACACCTCCGAGGTGGTGGTGGTGCCGCAAGTGGCCAAGAACGTGAAATACTCGATCGACGACTTCGAGCCGATCGCCATCACCGGGCTGGTGCCGCTGGTGCTGATCAGCTCGAAGAAAGTTCGGGCCAACAACCTGCGAGAGCTGGTCGAGGAGGTGCGCGCGCAGCCCGGCAAATTCACCTATGGGGGCGGCGTCGCGAGCCCGCCGCACGTCATGGGCGCGTGGTTCAACCGGCTCAACGATCTCAACGTCATCCACGTGCCGTACCGGGGCGGCGCGCAGGCGGTGGCCGACGTGATCGGCGGCCATGTCGACATGTTCTATGCCGGCCTTGCGGCCGCCAAAGCGGCGATCGATTCGGGCTCGGTCAAGGCGTTCGCGGTGACCGGGAACGTGCGCTCGTCGGCGCTCCCCAACGTGCCGACCTTCAAGGAGGCGGGCGTCGCCGACTTCGAATTGGCAAGCTGGAACGTGCTGCTGGCGCCGAAGGGCACGCCGTCGGATATCCTGCAGTTCCTGCGGCAGGAGACCGCCGTTGCCCTCAACGACCCCAAGGTGCGCGAGATATTCGCCGCGCAAGGCGTCGAATCGAGCTCGACCCAGGACGTGCGGGCGTTTCTCGCGCAGGAGCGCGCCGGCTTCGGCCGCGTGGTCCGCGACCTCGGCATCACGATCGATCAGTGATCGTCACGGCAACAGCAACATCGAACCGAGCGATTGCCTATTCTCGATGTCGCGATGCGCGCTCGCGGCGTCGCGCAGCGGATAAGTCCGGCTGATTGCGATTTTCAGGGCGCCGCGCTCGACCAGGTCGAACAACTCGGCGGCGGCGGCGCGCATGCTCGCAACGTCGGCGGTCAGGCTGCTGAGCGCCGGACGGGCGACCGACAGCGATCCGCGCTTGGCGAGCTGGAGAAGATCGATCGGCGGCGGGTGACCGGAGGCGTTGCCGTAGTTCACCAGCATGCCGAACGGCCGCACGCAGCCCAGCGACGCCACGAAGGTGTCCTTGCCGACACCGTCGAACACCGCCGCGACGCCGGGCGGCGCGATCTTCCGCACCGCCTCCACGAAATCGACCTCACGATAGAGAACGGTGCGATCGCAGCCGTGCGCTTGCGCGACTTGCGCCTTCTCGTGCGAGCCGACGGTGCCGATTACGGTGGCGCCGAGATGCTTCGACCACTGGCAGAGGATGAGCCCGACGCCGCTCGCCACGGCGTGAATCAGAATCACATCGCCCGGCTTGGGCCGAAAGATTCGATTGATGATCAGCGAGGCGGTGAAGCCCTTGACCATCATCGCCGCCGCCTGCCGGTCGGATATTCCGCCGGGCAGCTTGATCAGGCGGTCGGCGGGGACATTGCGCGCCTCCGCATAGGCTCCGGTCTCCTCGAAAAATTCCCCGCGCATCCCGGCATAGGCCACGCGGTCGCCCGGCGCGACCTCGGTGACGCCCGGTCCCACGCTCGCGATCACGCCGGCCGCCTCGTTGCCGAGGATCAGCGGAAACTGCGGCGGCCGCGCCAGATAGAAGCTGCCGCGGCGCACGTTGACGTCCGAGTAGTTGATGCCGATCGCGGTGTGATGCACGCGCGCCTCGCCGGCGCCCGGCGGCGGCAGCTCGAAATCCTCCCAGCGCATCACCTCCGGGCCGCCGTTGGCATGAATGCGGATGGCTTTGGTCATGGCATTGCGATCCGGGTGAAGGCGTGCAGTGGACCAATGGATCAGAAAATCCACAGCGCCTGGGGCGGAAACTCCACGTGGTAGAATTCGTGCTTCAGCGGCGCCGACGTGTAGGCGCGCACGCTGAGCGCATCCTTGATGAAGACCAGCTCCCAGCGCTCGCCGAGATACATCTGCGTCTTCAGTGTCATCGGGATCCGGTTCGGGCCCGGCCCGCCGCCGAGCAGCATCTTCTCGACGCGGATGACACTGGTCGCCTTGTCGCCGATCACCAGGCGGGTGCGCGCGACGCCTTCGAGGCGCAGGCCCATCACCTCGATGACGGCCTTCTTGTCGGTCAGTTCGGCGAGCGTGCCGTCGAGCCGGTTGTTGCTGCCCATGAACTCGGCCGCGAACAGATTGGCCGGCTCCTGGTAGAGGTCACTCGGCGTTGCCTCCTGCTCGATCAGGCCGGCATTGAGCAACGCGACCCGATCGGCGATCGCCATCGCCTCGGTCTGGTCGTGGGTAACGAGCAGCGTGGAGACGTTGAGCGAAACGATGAGTTGGCGCAGCCAGACGCGCGCGTCGGCCCGCAGCTTGGCGTCGAGGTTCGACAGCGGCTCGTCGAGCAGGAGGACGGCCGGCTCGTAGATCAGCGCCCGGGCGAGCGCCACGCGCTGCTGCTCGCCGCCCGACAACTGGTGCGGATGGCGGTTGGCGAGATCGGAAAGCCCGACCTGGGCCAGCATCTTGTCGAGGCGCGCCTTGACGGCGTCCTCGGAGACGCCACGCAGCTCGAGACCATAGGCCACGTTCGCGGAGACGGTGCGATGCGGCCACAGCGCGTAGGACTGGAACACAAGGCCGAGATCGCGCTCCTCGGTGGGCAGATCGATGCGCTTGATCGGATCGAACAGCAGCTTCTCGCCGATGCGGATCGAGCCGCGATGCGGCACCGCGAGGCCGGCGACCGCCCGCAGCAACGTGGTCTTGCCGCTGCCCGACGGCCCGAGCAGGGCCACGACCTTGCCGGGCGGCACGGTGAGCGAGACCGCTTTGAGGATCTCGTTGTCGGCGATCCGCAGCGCCAGATCATTGACCACGAGGTCAGCCATTGAGGCGCACTCCGAAACGCACAGCGAGCGCAAGCCCGATGCCGATCATCACAACGTTGACGACCGACAGCACGGATACGAGATCGACCGCGCCGGTGTCCCACAGCGACACCAGCAGCGAGCCGATCATTTCGGTCTTGGGGCCGAGCAGATAGACGCCGGCCGAATATTCACGCACGAAGATCAAAAAGACGATGAGCCAGCTTGCCAGCAGGCCATGGCGGATCAGCGGCACGGTAACGTCGCGCCGCACGCGGCGCTCGTCGGCGCCGATCGTGCGCGCGGCCTCTTCCAACTCCGGGGCGACCCGCATGAGCGCGGCGGAGACGAGCCTGGTGCCGACCGCGAGCCACACGATCGTATAGGCGAGCCAGACCGCCACCAGCGTCTCCTTGAGCGGGGTCAGCGGCCTGGCGGCGAGGCACAACCAGACCAGCGCGAGACCGGCGGCGAGCCCCGGCAGGGCGCGCGGCAGCATCACCAGATCGTCCACGACGCGGGCCCGTCGCGACGGCCAGCGGTGGATCGCCAGTGCGATCGCCGTGTAGCAGACGACCGCGATGGCGCCGCCGATCACCCCGAGGCCGAGCGTATCGAACATGCCGCGCACCAGGTCCGGCCGGTCGAGCAGCTTGCGGTAGTGGTCGAGGGTGAGAAGCTCGGACAGGACCGCGCCCTCGCCCCAACTCGCCGTGAACGAGCGCAGCGCGATGCTGGCGAGCGGCACCACGACGGTGACCCCGAGCCACACCGCGATGACAAGGAAGGCCGGCCAGCGCCAGCGGCCGAGCCGCAGCGGCGCCGCAGTGTGTTCGGACCGCTCGCCACCCGCCGAGACGTTACGTTGCGCCTGCCGCAGCAGCAGCCTTTGCAGCAACAGCAGCGGCGCCGCAACCGCGACCATCACCACGACCACCACCGCCACCAGCTGATGCGGCGGCACACCGAGCTTGCCGGTGAGCTTGTAAAGATAGGTCGTGAGCACCAGATGGCCCTGCGGATCGCCGAGCACGAGCGGCAAGCCGAACATCTCGAAGCCGAGGAAGAACACCAGCGCGCCGGCGAACAGGATCGCGGGCAGCAGCAACGGCAGGCTGACGTCTATCGCGACCCGCCACGGCTTGGCGCCGGCCACGCGGGCGGTCTCCTCGAGCTCGCCGCCGCGCCCGCGCAACGCCGCGGCGGCGCAGAGATAGACGTAGGGCACGTGAATGAGGCCGGCGATGACGATCAGCGCGGAGAGCGAATGCAGGTTCCACGGGACCGAGCCGAGCAGGCTCTTGACCGCGGTCGAAGCGAAGCCCGTCGGTCCGAGCACGACCACGTAGCCGAACGCGATGATGAGCGTGGAGACGAAGGCCGGAGCGATGATCAGCGGCTCGAGCCAGGTCCGGCCGGGCAGGTCGGTGCGCACGATCCAGACGGCGAACAGGGCGCCGAGCGGCAGCGCGATCGCCGTCGTGCCGCCGGCGACGAGCATGGTGGTGCCGAAAGCTTTCCAGAAATCCGGATCGGCAAAAGCGGCGTTGTAAGCGCTGGTGCTGAGCGGCGCCGCCGGCTCGAAAATCGGCCCAGTCAGCAAGCTCTGGTAGAAAACCAGCGACAGCGGGGCGAGCACCGCCAGCGCGGTGAGACCGATGACGACGACACGATAGACGGCAAACGAACCGGTCACTTCCAACCCAACCCACGCAACACACTGTCCCGCTCAGGATGCTAACGCAATCCCGCCACGTGAGGCTAGACGCGTTCGACCAATTCGGAATCTGGATATGCTCTTGGCGCGTGCGGCAGGCCGGGTGAGGGGACTCTCCGCGCGCCGAGTCTTTGGAGAATCCGCCTCATCCCGACCTTCTCCCCGCTAGCGGGGAGAAGGAGCGCACCGAGTTCGCGGCCCCCTCTGGTCACACACACACACACACACACACACACACACACACACACACACACACACAGGTGTCCCGCATCGGCTCAGCCCGAGAAGCCGCCGTCGTCGAGGAAGGCCTGTTCGTCGGCCGTGGTGGCGCGGTCCAACATCGCGTTGCGGTGCGGGAACCGCCCGAAGCGCCGGATGATATCGGCGTGCTGCTCGGCGTATTTCGTGAATTCGTCATCCCGATAACCGCGTGCCAGCGCCAGGCAGCGCTCCTGGTCCGGCAGATTTTCCGAATGCATGAACGGCAGATAGAAGAATTGGCGCTCGACATGCGGCACCCGCTGATCGAAGCCGCGCCCAATCGCCCGATCGGCGGCCGCGCGGGCGACCGGATCGGCCGCGAAAGTGCGCGCACTGCCGCGGAACATGTTGCGCGGGAACTGGTCGAGCACCACGAGCAGCGCCAGCGCGCCCTCGGGTGCCACCTCCCAGTGCGCGAGGCGACCGGCAGCCTCGTAAGTCGGCAGGAACCGGGATCGGATCTCGGTGTCGAACGCCGTATCCTTGGTGAACCATTTGTCCGGCCCGGCGGCGCGCCAGAACGCCAGCACGTCGGCGGGCGCCGCCGGCGCGCATTCATCCGCGCTCACAGCCGTATGCCTCCGGCGCGGATCCACTGATAGAGTGTGCCGTCGAGGCGCACGAAGGCATGCGCGGTGGGATCGTTGAAATAGATCGGATCGTCGCTGACGGCCGGATCGAAGCCCTGCTTCACCAGGTCGATCTTCTTCTGCTTGAAGGTGGCGGTGACGTCGATCTCGCCGCGCAAGCGCACGAATACCGGCCGGGCATATTCGGGGAGCCGCTCGATGAGATGGTCGCGAAACGCCGTCAGGTTGAAATGCTCCTTGGCGACGATCGCCGCCATGCCGGCACGGCCGTCGCGGCCGGGAATCTCGACGCCGTAGACATTGGCCTCCAGCGCATCGGGGAACTGGCTGATCGCCTCCTCGACCTCGGTGGTGGAGACGTTCTCGCCCTTCCAGCGGAAGGTGTCGCCGATGCGGTCGACAAAAAAGAAGTAGCCGTCGGCGTCCTTGCGCATCAGGTCGCCGGTGCGGAACCAGACGTCGCCCTTCTCGAACACGTCGCGGAGTATTTTTTTGTCGGTCTCCGCCTGGGTCGCATAGCCTTCGAAGCGGGCGCCCGGCTTCGACGCATCCTTCATGATCTTGCCGATGACCTCGCCCGGCTCGTCGGCGGCGCATTCGATGCAGAAGCCGTGCTCGTTGCGGACCGGTTGCTGCGTTTCGACGTCGAAGCGCACGACCTTGGTGGGGAAGCGGTGCGCGATGAACCAGGGGATGCGGCCGACGGCGCCTTCCTTGCCGTCGAAATTGAACATCGAGACGTTGCCTTCGGTGGCGCCGTAGAACTCGATGATGTGCGGAATCCGGAAACGGCGCTGGAACTGCGGCCAGATGTCGGGACGCAAGCCGTTGCCGCAGGCGAGGCGCAGCCGGTGCCCGTGCTCCTTCGGATGCGGCGGCGAGTTGATGAGGTAGCGGCACAGCTCGCCGATATATTGGAACAGCGTGCAGTCCCAACGCACCAGGTCGTCCCAGAACTCGCGGGCGGAGAATCGCTCGCGGATCACCACCGAGCCGCCGTTGACCAGCAGCGCGCCGGTTGCCACCACGCCGCCGGCGGTGTGATACATCGGCAGGCAGTCGTACATGCGGTCGCTGGCGCGGGTATCCATCACGCCGGCGAAGGCGTGGCTCGCCAGCATCAGCCGGTAGTGGTTGATGTTGGCCGCTTTGGGCAGGCCGGTCGTGCCCGAGGTGTAGATGTAGAGCGCGCGGTCCTCGATGGTGAGCCGGCGGCGGTCCGCATCGGCCAGCCGGTCCCCGGGCAAGGCGTCGACCTCGCGATCGATGCGGGGAAAGTTGGCATCGGCCTCGCCGTGCAGCCAGAGCTTGGCGTCGCTGGTGATGTGCGCCCGAGCAGTGTCGAATTGCTCGAACAGCGCCGCCGCCACCACGATGTGCCGCGGGCTGACCACGTTGATGCAATGGGCGAGCGCGGGTCCGGTCAAATTGGTGTTGACGAGCGCGACCACGCCGCCGACGCGGGTCACCCCCAGCCACAGCGCCATGAATTCGGGGCGGTTGGGCATCATCAGGCAGACGGTGTCGCCCTTGCCGAGACCTTGCGCCAGCGCCCAGCGGGCGTAGCGGTTCGAGCGTTCCGCCAGCTCGCGATAGCTGAAGCGCTCACGCTCCGACAACAGCGCCGGCGCGTCGCCGTATTTCTCGGCCAAATCTTCGACCACGGCGGGAAAGACGCGCGTCGGATTCCTGGCGATCGGCGTGGTGGTCTTGAGGGTGCGCAGCGCACCCTTGAGGCACGTCACGTCGGCCGTGAGCCGTTCGATCAGTCCCATGGCGTTTCCTCGGCGCCGTCGACGCGACTCACCGCGCGCTTTCGGCGGAGCATCGGGCAGGAGGCGAGAGGTGGCAAGGGGCGCTGCTGTTACCGATCGACGCCCCCGAACGGAATGAGCGGGTTGTCGATGAGCGCCGCGCGGTCCGGCCGGTCGGGGGCAGCGGCGCCCAGGAAGGCATCGAACAGGGTTCGCACGGCACCAGGGTCGAGATCGCGGGTGATCAGCACGATGCGGGTGCGCTCGTCGCCGTCGGGCCAGCGCGGCAGCCGCACCGGCGGATGAAAGATGTGCTGGACGCCGTGGATGACGAGCGGGCTCGCGGGCGTCTCGGCGATCTTCACGATGCCCTTGAGGCGCAGCAGGTTCGGGCCATGCACCGAGTGCAACAGGTCGAGGAACATCTCGAACATGGCGGCCGGGATCGCCGCTTCGGCGGCGAACGCGAAGGCGCGGATGCGGTCGTCGTGGCGGTTCACGTCGTGGTGGTGGGAGGCATGACCATGGCCGTGCGGCGCCTGGTCATAGGCCTCGGCGGCGAGCCAGCGCGTGACGTCGGGGAGCTTGTGGGCGGGATCGAACAGGCCGCAGCCGAGAATGCGTTGCGGCGTTGCCTCGTTTGCCGCGGCGTCGAGGATGGGCGCGGCCGGATTGAGCGCGCGCAGGCGGGCCACCAGCCGCTCCTTGCCGTCGCGGCGCTCCGGCGTGTCGATGAGGTCGGTCTTGGTCAGCACGATCCGATCGGCGACCGCGACCTGCTTCACCGCCTCCATATGTTGGTCGAACGTCGCCGCGCCGTTGAGCGCATCGACCACCGTAATCAGGCCGTCGAGCCGATAGCGCATCACCAGATAAGGATGCGCCATCGCGGTCTGCAGCACCGGCGCGGGATCGGCGAGGCCGGTGGTCTCCAGCACCACGCGGCGGAAGGCGACGCGGCCGTTGTCGAGATCGCGCAGCAGGGACTCGAGGGCGTCGACGAGGTCGCCGCGCAAGGTGCAGCACAGGCAGCCGCTTTGCAGCAGCACCATGCCGTCCTTGATCGGCTTGACCAGGAGGTGGTCGAGGCCGATCTCGCCGAATTCGTTGATGATCACGGCGGTGTCGGCGAGCGCCGGGTCGGTGATCAGGCGGTTGAGCAGCGAGGTCTTGCCGGCGCCCAGGAAGCCGGTCAGCACGGTGAGGGGGATTGGCTCGGCCGAGCCCAGGGCGCGCGTCGCGCCGGCCTCGGTCATCTCGCCTGCGTCGTCAGCGTCGCCGCGGGGGCCTCGGAGGTCTTCGGCGCAGGCTTCTGGTTCGTGGCCTTGGACTTCGGCTTCGGCGGGGCGTCGCCGGCTGCCGTCGATGCGGCGCCGTCCTTGGGCGCGGGCTTGGCCGCGGTCTTCGGGCCTGGCTTCGGCTTTGCATCCGTGGCCGCTGCCTTCGGCTTGGGGTCGGTCGCGGCGGTCTGCGTGCCCGGTTTCCTGAACGGCCCGGTATAGACGACCACCGGCTCGCCGACGTTGGTTTCCTGCAGCAGCGCGCCGCCCTTGGTCTTCGGGCGCAGGCTCGAGAGGAACACCGCATAGGGCGAATCGGAGCTCACATTGGCGGCGACGACGTCGTCCTCATCCTCGGTGGCCTGGCGTTTGCGGTGCCCGCCGCACATCTCTTCGCGCAGGTTGGGCGGCGCCGCATTGATCGGCTGCATCGCATCGACGGTGCCGAGCGAAGGCATCAGCCACGACAGCGCGCCGTTGCTGTTGAAGCCGCGCTCCAGCAACTGCGCGGCCTTCAAGGCGCGCGCCTGCGAGGACGGCGCTCCCAGCACGACGGCGATCAGCCGCTTGCCGTCGCGCGTCGCCGAAGCAACCAAATTGAAGCCGGAGGCGCAGATGAAGCCGGTCTTCATGCCGTCGGCGCCCGGATAGCGGCCGATCAGCGTGTTGTAGTTGCGCTGCACCGCCTTGCCCATTTTGATCGCCGGGATGTGCCAGTAGTAATCGTATTCGGGGAATTCACGGATCAGGGCGCGCGCCAGGATGGCAAGGTCGCGTGCCGAGGAGATCTGGTCGTCGGCGGGCAGGCCGTTCGGATTGACGAAGGTCGATTGCGTCATGCCGAGGCGGCGCGCGTGCTGGTTCATCGTGTCGGCGAAGTTCTCGATCGAGCCGGAGACGCCTTCGGCGAGCACGACCGCCATGTCGTTCGACGACCGCACCATCAGCATCTTGAGCGCGTTGTCGACGGTGACCAGGGTGCCGGGGGGAAATCCCATCTTGACCGGCTGCTGCGCGGCCGCCGCCTGCGAGACCGGCAGCGGCTTGTCGAGGGTGAGCCGGCCGTCCTTGACCGCACGCAGGACCGCATAGGCGGTCATGATCTTGGTCACGGAGGCCGGATACCACGGATAGGCGGCGTGCTCGGCAAACAGCACTTTGCCCGATTCGGCTTCGATCACGAGCAGCGCCTCGGCCGGCGCGCGGGTCGCGGTCAGCCCGGTTGCGGCGCAGACGATGGCTGCCCACATCAGGGTCCGGGAAACGGATGGTCGAGGCGAAAGCCGCAAGGTTCGGGGTCCGGTTGGTTGGTCGGGCCTCGGAACTAGTCCCAGCCAGAAAGACTCTGTCTAAGCCGAAGGTGGGGGAAAGGCAAAAGCGAGAAGCCCCCCGATCACGCCCCCATGCCGATAGAGCGCTATTAGTGTTAAAAGAAAGCGTCCAAAGTTCGGCAGGTTAGGGCATAGGGTCCGCAATGTGTTGCGTTTCCAGCACTATCGCCGGGAATCGAGCTTTGGACCCCAATTAACAGGAGATCGCCGTGACTGCCTGCATCGTCGGATGGGCCCACACCGCGTTCGGCCGGCTCGAAGGGGAGACGGTCGAGAGCCTGATCGTGCGGGTCGCGACCGCGGCGCTGGCGGACGCCGGCATCGCCGCCCGTGACGTCGACGAGATCGTGCTCGGGCATTTCAACGCCGGCTTCTCGGTGCAGGATTTTACCGCCTCGCTGGTGCTGCAGGCCTCGCCCGACCTGCGCTTCAAGCGCGCCACCAGAGTCGAGAACGCCTGCGCCACCGGCTCGGCCGCCGTGCATCAGGGCTTGAACTCGATCGCGGCGCGAGCTGCGCGCATCGTGCTGGTGGTGGGCGCCGAGCAGATGACCACGACGCCCGCGGCCGAGATCGGACGCAACCTGCTCAAGGCTTCTTACGTGCGTGAAGAGGCCGATATCGATGGCGGCTTCGCCGGTATTTTCGGCAAGATCGCCGGTCTCTATTTCCAGCGCTGGGGCGACCAGTCGGACGCGTTGGCGCGCATCGCCGCCAAGAACCACAAGAACGGCGTCGGCAATCCTTACGCGCAGCTGCGCAAGGACCTCGGCTACGATTTCTGCCGCACCGAGAGCGAGAAGAATCCGCGCGTCGCGGGTCCGCTCAAGCGCACCGACTGCTCGCTGGTTTCCGACGGCGCCGCCGCGGTGGTGCTGGCCGACGTCGCGACCGCGCTCAAGCTCGGCAAGGCGGTGGCGTTTCGCGCGGCCGAGCACGTGCAGGATTTCCTGCCGATGTCGAAGCGCGATGTGCTCAAGCTCGAGGGCTGCGCGCAAACCTGGAAGCGTGCGCTGGCGAGCGCCGGCGTTGCGCTCACCGATCTGTCGTTGGTCGAGACCCACGATTGCTTCACCATCGCCGAGTTGATCGAATACGAGGCGATGGGGCTCGTGCCGGAAGGGCAGGGCGCGCGCGCCGTCGTCGAGGGCTTGACCGAGAAGACTGGCCGGCTGCCGGTCAATCCGTCCGGCGGGCTCAAGGCCAAAGGGCATCCGATCGGCGCCACCGGGGTGTCGATGCACGCGCTCACCGCGATGCAGCTGATGGGAATGGCCGGCGACATGCAGGTCGCAAATGCCAGCCTCGGCGGCATCTACAACATGGGCGGCACCGCGGTCGCGAACTACGTGAGCATCCTCGAACGGATCAAGTAGGCGTCACGCTTTCGGTGCTTGCCCTGATTCGTCAGGCGCGGCCCCGAATCCCCGCCGATGCCTTGCTTTCCGTCGTCGCGATCCAAAGCCCCGCAAACACGGCAATAAGCCCGACAACAAGTGGAAGGGTGACCGGCTCGCCCAAGAGCATCGCGGCCAGGAACCCCGCCACGATCGGATTGACCGTCATGGTGTTGGCGACCCGGGTGGGGCTGGCGTGCTGCAACGCGTAGACCCAGAGGAAGAACGCGAGCGCGCCGCCGCCGGCCCCGAGATAGATGGCGGCCAGCCATTCGGCCGGCGTGAAGGCGCTCACGCGCGCGAGGCCGCCCGAGAATGCGCTGATCAGGACCAGCGCCGCTGCTCCCACGCCCATGCCGGCGGTCAGAAAGCCCAGCGCGCTCGATCGCTCGATGAACGGCCGTGACCAGACATTGTAGAGCGCCATGCACAGCGTGGCGCCGGCCATGATGAGATCGCCTCGCCATGCTCCTGCCGGGGCATCGGCGAGCCCGGACGCCAGCGCGGCGGCGACTCCGAGCATGGCGAGCAGGACGCCGACCGTCTTCCGCGCGCTGAGCGCCTCGATGCCCAGCAAGGCGCCGACGACCATGGTCATCAGCGGCAGCGTCGAGAGCGCCAAGGTGCCGCGCGCCACCGTCGTATAGGCGAGCGCTAGGTTGTAGAAGACGAAGAACACCGCGAAGAACATGAAGCCGAGCCCGGCAACGGCCGGCCAATCCCGGCGCCCCGGCCAACGCACCCGCAGCATCAGCGCGAGCGGCAACAGGCAAACCACGCCGCCGCCGAACCGCAAGGCAGCGAGCGTGAACGGATCGGCGCTCGCGATCAGATAGCGCGTCGCCACCGCCGCGGCGCCGCCGACGGCGCTCGACAGGATTGCGACGCCGACACCCAGCCGCTCGTTCACCGCATTTGCTCCTTTGCCGAGATGCCGGAGAACCCGATCATCACGGCGGCGGTCCGATCAACTCCCCGGCAGGTACGGCCAAGCGGACACGCATTCCGGCCCCGGTATGGATGCGTGACGCCATGCAAGCGAATCGTCGCGCCGCCGGCTCAGGTCTCCACCGGCTGGCCGCTCCATTGCTCGGTCCGCGCCTTGGCGGTCTCGGCCACCATGAACTGGGTCCGGGCGAGCTCGGCGAAATGCCCGCCCAGCCGCATCAGCTCGTCGAAGGTGCCGGTCTCGATGACGCGGCCGCCCTGAAACACCAGGATGCGGGTGGCGTTGCGGATGGTTGCGAGCCGGTGCGCGATCACGAAGGTGGTGCGGTTCTTCATGACCTCGCTGAGCGCCTTTTGCACCTTGGCCTCGGTGAGCGCATCGAGCGCGCTGGTCGCCTCGTCGAGGATGAGGATCGGGGGATCTTTCAGCAACGCGCGCGCGATCGACAGGCGCTGGCGCTCGCCGCCGGAGAACATCCGTCCGCGCTCGCCGGCCACGGCCTCGAAGCGTTCCGGATTGCGCTCGATCACGTCGAAGACTTGCGCGCGCTTGCAGGCGCTGCGCATTTCTTCCTCGGTCGCGTCCGGCTTGCCGACGCGCAGGTTCTCGGCGATCGAGCGGTTGAACAGCAGCACCTCCTGGAACACGACGCCGATGTTGCGCCGCAGGCCCGACAGCGTGAGCCCGCGGACATCCATGCCGTCGATCTTCACCGTGCCCGATTGCGGGTCGAAGGCGCGGTGGAGCAGCGCCAGCGCCGTCGATTTGCCGGCGCCGGTGGCGCCGACCAGGGCGACGGTCTCGCCCGGCAGCGCGGTGAAGCCTAGATCGGCGACCGCGGCCCGCTTGCCGTCATAGGAAAACGAGACGTCCTTGAACTCCACCAGTCCGCGCAGGCGGCCGGGATCGATCGCGTCGGGGCGATCGCGCACGGTGGGCACCGTGTCGTACACCTCGAAGAACTCCTGCACCCGCGGCGCTTCCATCACCATCGTGTTGGCGAAGTGGACCGCCTGTTCGAGTTTGCCGATCAGCAGCGTGGCGTAGCTCATGAACATGACGATCTCGCCGACCGTGGTCAGGCCGTGGAGATAGAACCAGACGCCGAGAATGAGGATCGACAGCACGCTCAGCGTGGTTGCCGCGCGGGTGATGACCGTTGCCAGCGCCCACCAGGCCAGCACCGGCAGCTGGGCGCCGAGCACGTCGTCGCCCATCTTCTTCATTCCCGCCACTTCCGATTCGATGCGGGCGAAGCTTTGGACCAGCGCGATGTTGCCGAGTGTGTCGGTGGTGCGCTCGGCCACATCGCTATAGTAGCGCTCGACCGTCCTTTGCAGCGTTTCGCTTCTGCCGACGACCAGCGCGATCAGCATCGAGAACACGCCGCACAGGACCATCAGCACCAAGCCAAAGCGCCAGTTCAGGAACAGCGTCAGCGGAAGCAGCACGAGGAGGGAAACGAAGCTTGCAAAGTGCTCGCGGAAGAACGCCAGCCACAGCCCCCACAACGTGTTGGTGCCGGTGATCATCACCTTCATCAGCCGCCCGGAATGCGCGCCGGTGTGGTAGCTGAGCGGAAGCTGCAGCACGTGCTCGAAGAACATCGTCCGCACCACCTGGTATTGGCGGTGGGCGAGGCGGTCGGCATGGAGCGCGACCAGGGTGCTGCAGACGATGCCGAAAAGCGCAAAGCCCACCCAGGCGCCGACCAGCAGCATCAAATCCTGCCAGTTCAATTGCGCGACCCGCCCCTGCGAGTTCGCCAGCATGTTGATGATTTGTCCGAACAACCACGGTTCCGCGAACATCGCGCTGGCGATCGCCAGATTGGCGATGGCGAGCACCCAGCCCAAACGGGCCTCGCCCCCGAGCATTTCGAGCACGCGGATGTAGAGGCGAAGGAATTTCATGAGGCCGACACGGCAGACGCAGACGCTGCTTTATCCCTGGGCGGACCGCTCCAATTCCGCGGCGAACCACTCTAACGCAATGCCGCGCCCCCGCAACGATGCGGATCGGCGGCGTCCACGGTTGGTTGCGCATGTAACCGCCAGGGCGCCCCGACAATTGAGACACAATATTTGCCGATTTCAATCGGACTGACAACGTTTATTGCTGCGCCCACTAACCGAGAAGTGATTACAAGCGTTCATCATTTGCGAATACGATAGACTTGAACTATCTGCTCGAATGTCGTCGCTCTCGTGGGAATGGATGAATTCTGCGAGGGGGCGGGTTGGACGCGACAACGTCGAGGGGCTGGAATGCAGAACATCCCGACTGACTTACTGCGAACGCTGGTCGCGGTCGTCAATTTGCGCAGCTTCACCAAGGCGGCGCAATCGCTCGGTGTCACGCAGCCGGCGGTCAGCGCGCAAATCAAGCGGCTGCAATTCCTGCTCGGCTACGATCTCCTCGACAAGAGCGCGCCAGGGGTGAGCCTCACGCCGCGCGGCGAGATCGTCGTCAACTACGCACGTCGGATGTTGTCGATCAACGACGAGATCGTGCACCTGACCGGCGGACGTCCGTCGGCGCAAACGCTGCGCGTGAGCATTCCCGGCGATTTCGCCGGCTCCCGGATACCCCAGACGCTCGCCGACTTCCGCAAGCGCTGGCCCGACGTGCGGTTCAATGTCAGCGCCACCAGCTTCGACAACATGCTGCGCGACCTCAAGCAGGGCGATCTCGACCTCGCGGTCGCGATCTCGAAGGCGAAGCCCACGATCGAGGCGCGTCATCTCTGGCTCGACCGGGCGGTCTGGGTGCGCAGCGACGCCACCGCGCTCGAACCGGACGGCCCGGTGCCGCTGGTGTCGTTCGGCGAGGATTGCTCCTGCCGGGCCACGGCGGTGCACGCGCTGCATCGGGTCGGGCGCGATTGCGACTTCGTGTTCACGGCGCGCAGCGTCCGCAGTCTGGAGGCGGCGGTGGCCGCCGGGCTCGGCGTGATGGTGCTGCCGCGCAGCCGGGTCGCGCAAACGATCCTGTCGATTTGGGAAGACGCGCCGTTGCCGGAGCTGCCGGAGCTTTATTGCGGAATCTTCTTGCGCGAAGGCGGCAACCGGGCGGCGCTCGAGGAGCTCGCCGACGACATCGCGCTGGTGCTGCGCCCGCGGCTCGAAGTGACGGACGGCGGAAATGCTACCGCACCGGAAGTTCCGCCGGCGGCAGCATCCGGGTCCGGCTAGTCGCTCCAGAGTCCGAGGATCGCGGCGAACTCACGTCAATTGGCCTTGCGCTCGGCGGCCGGCGGCAGGAACGAGGCGTCGAAGACGTCCTCCGGCTTGGGCTTGGCCTTGAACGTGTACGTGAGCGCGATCTGCTCGATCGACTCCTCGAGCCGAGCCGCCGCCACGGCGCCGTAGCCGTCCGCGCGCACTTCCGGCGTGAGGATGTTGTCCCTGATGGCCATGCGCAGGCGTTCGAGCTCGACCTCTTTCTTGGCGGCGTCGTCGCGCTTGACGATCGACTCGACCGCGTCGGCAGGTCGCCTGACCGTTTCCTTCAAGCCTTTCAGGAAGGCATGCAGGAACGCCTTGACCGCGTCCGGCTTCTCGGCGGCGAACTTGGAATTCACGATGATCGTATTGCCGTAGAGTTTGAGCCCGTAGTTCGCCATCGGCAGCAGCACGATATCGTCGACCGGCACGCCGCGATCCTTGAGATCGATGTAGACCCGAAACGAAAAGCCCAGCACGGCGTCGAGCTGTCCGGCGGCGAGCATCGGCGCGCGCACCGGCGTGGCGATGTTCTCGATGGTCACCTTCGAGACCTCGATGCCGTTGAGCTTGGCGAACAGCGGCCACTGGCCGATGGTGCTGCTGGTCGGGGGCGCGCCGAGCTTCTTGCCCTCGAGATTTTTCGGCTCGGTGATGCCGCGGCTCTTGCGCGCCAGGACTGCGTAAGCCGGCTTGTTGTAGACCACGAACACCGCCTTGATCGGTGCCGACGGGTTCTGGTCGCGGTACTTGATCAGCGTGTTGATGTCGGCGAAGCCCATCTCGTAGCCACCGGACGCGACGCGGGTGATCGACTCGAGCGCGGTCCCGCTCGCGGCCTCGTCGACGGTCACGTCGAGGCCGGCGGCCTTGTAGTAGCCCTTGTCCTGAGGAAAGAGAAAAAGTCCCGCCGGCCCTTCCAGCCGCCCATCGAGCGAGAACTTGACGTTGGTCTGCGCCGCGGCCGGCAAGGCGGCGACGAGCGCGAGCGCCGCCACAGCCAGACGCGCGGCCCAACGAAGCCGCATGAGGTCAAGGGGGCCCATGGGTCGCGGTACTCCCTCTACAATCGTCGGCTCCCACCTGGCCCCGCCGCGATCGGCCGATGCCGCCAGATAAAGAACAGGATGGCGCCAAGAGCAAGGCAAGATCGCAGCTCGCACCCGCCCTTCACAACGTTTCGAACACCGCTCCAGGCCTTGTCATCCCGACACGCGATTTATTCCGGTCGCCTCAACGGCGGGCTCGACGATCTGAACCGCCGTTAACATATATCGGCGCAGGACACGCCGGACCCGCTCATGATCCCAGATACGCAGGTCGCCCCCGTGCCGGACGCAGATGCGGGACCGGTCTTCCAGGCTCCCTATGCGCCGCCCGACGAGCGGATCGCGGCGAGCCTGCTCGCGCAGGCGTCCCGTCGAGCCGACGCCGAACGACGCATCGATCTGTCCGCAACCCGACTGATCGAGGGCATCCGTGCCCGCACCGGCGGGCTCGGCGGCATAGAGGATTTCCTGCATGCCTATTCGCTGTCCACCAAGGAAGGGCTGGCGCTGATGGTGCTGGCGGAGGCGCTGCTGCGGGTGCCCGACGCCGTCACCGCCGACCGGCTGATCGAGGACAAGCTGGCGACCGGCGACTGGTCGACCCATGACGTGAGATCGAGTGCGTTGCTGGTGACGGCGTCGGCCTGGACGCTCGGCGTCACCGCCCGCATCATCCATCCGGGCGAGACGCCGGAGAACATTCTCGAAAGCCTGGTCAAGCGGCTCGGCCTTCCGGCCGTGCGCACGGCGACACGCCAGGCGATGCGGCTGCTGGGCTCCCATTTCGTGCTCGGACAGACCATCGAGGAGGCGTTGCGGCGGGCGGGCCGGCGCGGCGATCTGCGCTATTCGTTCGACATGCTCGGCGAGGGCGCGCGCACGCGGGCGGACGCCGGGCGCTATCTTGCCGCCTATGCGCACGCCATCGAGGCGATCGGGGCCGGCGCCGGCGATACCGCGCTGCCCAACCGGCCCGGCATTTCGGTCAAGCTCTCCGCGCTGCATCCGCGTTTCGAGGCGATTTCGCGCACCCGCGTGCTCGACGAGCTGGTGCCGGACCTGACCGAGCTCGCCCGCAAGGCGCGCCGGCACGACCTCAATTTCACCGTCGACGCCGAGGAGGCGGACCGGCTCGAGCTCACGCTCGAGGTGATGGCGGCGGTGCTCGCCGATCCATCGCTGCGCGGCTGGGAGGGGTTCGGGCTGGCCGTGCAGGCCTATCAGAAGCGCGCGCCGGCGGTGATCGATTGGCTCGCAGACACGGCGGACGCGCTCGGACGCCGCCTCATGGTGCGGCTGGTCAAGGGCGCCTACTGGGACACCGAGGTGAAGCGCGCCCAGGAGCGTGGGTTGGCCGACTATCCGGTGTTCACCCGCAAGGCGATGACCGACCTCTGCTACACCGCCTGCGCGCGCAAGCTGCTGGCCGCGCGTCCGCGCCTCTATCCGCAATTCGCCACCCACAACGCGCTCACGGTCGCGAGCGTGATCGAGGATGCCGGCGGCGTCGAGGGCTACGAGTTCCAACGCCTGCACGGCATGGGCGAGGTGCTCTACGAGCTGTTGCTCGCCGATCAGCCGGCGGCGGCCTGCCGGGTCTATGCGCCGGTCGGCGGCCACCGCGATCTGCTCGCCTATCTGGTGCGGCGGCTTCTGGAGAACGGGGCGAACTCGTCGTTCGTGTCGGTCGCCGCCGATCCCACGGTGCCGATCGCCACTATCTTGCGCCGACCGCAGAGCTGGATCGGCGACGCCGCGCACGCTCGCCATCCGAAGATCCCGCTGCCGCGCGATCTCTACGCGCCCGAGCGGGTGAATTCTTCCGGTGTCGAGCTCGGCGACCGCGCCAGCCTCGAGGCGCTGTTGGCGGAAGTCCGCAACGCCGAGATGCCGACCGAGGCGGCGCCGCTGGTCGACAGGATTGCGCTTGCCGGCAGCGAGCGCCCGCTGCGTTCGCCGATCGACGGCGAGGCGATCGGCCAAGTGCGCGAAGCCGACGACACGATCGCGTCGGCGGCCATGGCAGCGGCGGAAGCGGGCTTTGTGGCCTGGGCGGCGACGCCGATCGAGACCCGTGCGGCCGCGCTCGAACGCGCGGGCGATCTTCTGGAAGCGCGCCGCGGCCGGCTGATCGCGCTTCTGCAGTCGGAGGGCGGCAAGACCCTCGACGATGCGGTGGCGGAAGTGCGCGAGGCGGTCGATTTCTGCCGCTACTACGCGGTCGAGGCGCGCCGCGCGCTCGCCCCGCAGCCGATGCCCGGCCCGACCGGCGAATCGAACGAGCTGCGCTATCGCGGCCGCGGCGTCTTCGTCTGCATCAGCCCGTGGAATTTTCCGCTCTCGATCTTCCTCGGCCAGGTCAGCGCCGCCCTGGTCGCGGGCAATACGGTGGCGGCGAAGCCGGCCGAGCAGACGCCGCTCATCGCCGCCGAAGCCGTGCGCATCCTGCACGAAGCCGGCATCCCGGCGAGCGCGCTCGCGCTCGTGCCGGGCGACGGCAAGGTCGGCGCGGCACTCGTCGCCGACCGACGCGTCGCGGGGGTCTGCTTCACCGGTTCGACCGAGGTCGGCCGCACCATCAACCGGGCGCTGGCTGCCAAGAACGGTCCGATCGTGCCGCTGATCGCCGAAACCGGCGGCATCAATGCGATGATCGTCGATGCGACCGCGCTGCCGGAGCAGGTCACCGACGATGTGGTCGCGTCCGCCTTCCGTTCGGCCGGCCAGCGTTGCTCGGCGCTGCGCCTCTTGTGCGTGCAGGAGGACGTGGCCGATCACGTCATCGAGATGATCGCGGGCGCGGCGCGCGAGCTCGAGCTCGGCGATCCGCGCGATCCCGCGACCCATGTCGGACCGGTGATCGACGCCGAGGCGAAGCATAAGCTCGACCGCTGGACCGCCGACATGGCGGCGCAAGCCCGCCTGCGCTTTCGCTGGGACGCCGACCGCGCGCTACCGGCGGCCGGGACCTATGTGCCGCTGGCGATCGTCGCGCTCGATCGCGCCCGCGACCTCCAGGAAGAAGTGTTCGGCCCGATCCTGCACGTGGTGCGCTGGCGTGCCGACGCGCTCGATCCGCTGCTCGACGAGATCGTCGCCAACGGCTATGGCCTCACGCTCGGGGTTCACTCGCGCATCGATGCCACCGTCGAGCATATTGCGGCGCGGCTCGCCAACGGCAACGTCTACGTTAACCGCAACATGATCGGCGCGGTGGTCGGCACCCAGCCGTTCGGCGGCAACGGCCTCTCGGGCACCGGCCCGAAGGCCGGCGGGCCGAATTACCTGCGGCGGTTCACGACCGAGCAGATGGTGACGATCAACACCGCGGCGGCCGGCGGCAATGCCAGTTTGCTGGCCACTGAAGAGTGAGTCATGGAAAACGTATCGTCGATCTCACGGCCGAAAATGATTCTGAACGTTCGTTACTCTTCTTCTGAACATCCGTTACTCTACATTGCAAAAATATAATCCGTCGCCGGCCTCATTGTGCCGCGACCTTCGCCTAGATTGAACGTTGACCCACCATGGGGCGGGACAACCAATCGAGGGCGAACCCATGCGTATGTTGACGAGCCGCGCGATGACCACCGCAGCAGCGGCCGTGATCGCGCTGACCACCATGACCATGCAACCGGCCGCCGCCGGCTCCCGTCACGGCGATGACGCCGCGGCGCTGGCGGCCTTCGCGGCGATCTTCGGAACGATCGCGACCATCGTCGCGGCCGAGCAGTATCGCGACCGGCATTCCTACTCCCATGGCCCAGTATACGACGGCCCGGTCTATGGCGGCCCGGCCTACTTGCCTTACAAGCACTGGCAGCAGCACCGCCATCCGTACTGGCAGCATCGGTGAGCCGGCGCGTGTGAGTGCGTAAGTGCGTAGGTGAATGCGTAGGCCGGCGCCGTCCGTTGCGGCGCCGGCCCCGTTTTTGCGCCGCGGCACGGCCGCATCCCGACCACAAACGTTAACACATTGACAGCCGGATCGGTTTATTGTGACCCGGCATGACTGATTCGCTCGACCGCCTCTACCAGGCCGTTGTCGCCGCCGAGCGCGCCGATCCGGCGACCTCGCGGACGGCGCGGCTGTTGCGCGCGGGCCGCGCCAAGATGGCCAAGAAGCTTGCCGAGGAAGCCATCGAGGTGGTCATCGACGCCATGAATGGGCAAACCGACGCGGTCGTCAAGGAAAGCGCCGATCTGCTCTATAACCTGGTCGTGCTCTGGGTCGCGGCCGGCGTCCATCCCAAGGACGTCTGGGCCGAGATGGACCGCCGCGAGCGGCTGATGGGGATCGCCGAGAAGCTTCCGAAGCACACGGCCGACACCGGCTTGCGGCGCAAGGTCGTCGCGCTCGAGCACAGCCGCGCCCGCAAGCGGCGCTGATCGCCGTCGCGTCCGGTGCGACCGGGCGCGCATGGACAATCGCAAGCCGCGCCGCTAAGCAAGCCCGCCATGCTTCGCCGCCTTTACGACTGGTGCATCGCCGCCGCTGGCAAACCGCACGCGTCCTGGATCATGGGGACGGTCTCGTTCGTCGAGAGCTCGTTCTTTCCGATCCCGCCGGACGCGATGCTGATTCCGATGTCGCTCGCGCGCCCCGACAAGGCGTGGTTCTACGCAACCTTGTGCACGTTGACCTCGGTCGCCGGCGGGGTGCTGGGCTATTTCATCGGCGCCGTGCTCTACGATTCGGTCGGCTTGTGGCTCATTCAGCTTTATGGTTACGGCAACAAGGTCGAGGCGTTCCGTTCGGCCTATGCCGAGTGGGGCGGCTGGATCATCCTGATCAAGGGCGTCACGCCGATCCCGTACAAGATCGTGACCATCGCCTCGGGGTTCGCCGGCTACAACCTGTTGATGTTCGTGCTGCTGTCGTTCGTCGCGCGCGGCATGCGCTTTTTTCTCTTCGCCTTCCTGCTCAACCGCTATGGCGCGCAGGCGCGGGCGATCATCGAGGAACGGCTGGGATTTTGGGTGACGATCAGCACGGTCGTGCTCGTGGTCGGCATTATCGCCGCGGTCTATCTGTTCTGATTGTTCCACCGCTCCTCAATTTTGCCATGGCTCGCGCGCAGCTTGCAGCCGGCTGTGATGTCAGCGGGATCGGGATGACCAGCCGTCGGGGAAACATGCGACTTTGGAGCTTGGCAACCGCATCACGCGCGGCGGTCGGCGCTTGCATGCTTTTCCTCGTCGTCTCGGCGCCGGCACAGGACGCGCAGGCGCCGGTCGAGAGCCCGCCGGCCGACTCTCCGCCTGCCGCGCAGGCGCCGAGCCCGAATTACCAGCCGGGCTTCATCGACGCCGTCGGCCGCTGGCTGCAAGAGGGTGCGGCCAAGTTCAAATCCGAGATGCAGGGCGCAAAGGAGAACATCGACAAGCTGGGCAACCAGGCCCGCGACACCGCCAAGGACGTCACCGGCGGTATTCTGGCATTGCCGAGCTCCCGCGTGGTGACCGGGCGCGCGCGCTGCGAGGCCGCGCAGAACGGCGCGCCCGATTGTCTCGCCGCCGCCAATAGCGTGTGCCGCGGCAAGGGGTTCGAGAGCGGCAAGAGCCTCGACACCCAATCGGAGCAGAAATGTCCGGCGCGGCTCTTGCTCCAGGGGCGGCCGCCGAACGACACCGATTGCCGGACCGAGATCTTCGTGACCCGTGCGGTCTGCCATTAACAACCTCCCGCATGCTATGATTCTCCCGGCGTCGTGCCGAGCCGCGGGGGCTTGGCCGCGGCGCAAGTCGGTGTCATCGAGGGTTGTTCGTGAATCTCCACGCCATGCTACTCGAACGGGAGGCCGCCGGCCGTCCGGTGACCGTCGGTCTGATCGGCGCCGGCAAGTTTGGCACCATGTTCCTGTCGCAGGCGCGGGTCACGCGTGGACTCCACGTCGTCGGCGTCGCCGACCTCGACGTGGCGCGCGCATCGAGCCAGCTTCGCAGCGCCGGATGGGACGCGCAGACCATTTCCGCCGTCTCGCTCGGCGACGCCTTCAAGACCGGCCGCACCCACGTCACGCCCGATGCCGAGGCATTGATCGCCTTCCCGGACGTCGAGGTGATCGTCGAGGCGACCGGGGTTCCGCCCGCCGGCATCCGCCACGCCTTGCGCGCGATCGCGCACGGCAAGCACATCGTCATGGTCAACGTCGAGGCCGACGCGGTCGCGGGGCCGCTGCTCGCGCGCAAGGCGAAGAGCGCGGGGGTCGTCTACAGCCTCGCCTGGGGCGACCAGCCGGCGCTGATCTGCGAGCACGTCGACTGGGCGCGCGCCTGCGGCTTCAAGGTGATCGCGGCCGGCAAGGGCACGCGCTACGAGCCGCATTATCACCGCTCCACCCCCGATACGTTGTGGGACATCCTCGACAAATATCTGCAGATCAAGGATCGCAATTCGATCAATCCGAAAATGTTCAACAGCTTCGTCGATGGCACCAAGTCGGGCATCGAGATGACCGCGGTCTGCAACGCCACCGGCCTCGTCCCGCAGAGCGGGGGGCTTGGCTTCCCGCCGGCGACCCGCTTCGAGCTCGCCGAGGTGTGCAAGCCGAAGGCGGCGGGGGGCACGCTCGAGAAGGAAGGCGTCACCGAGGTCGTGTCCTCGGTCTACCGCGACGGCCGCGACGTGCCGCATCATCTCGCGCTCGGCACTTACGTGGTGTTCGAGGGCGAGAGCGACTATGCGCGGCGCTGCTTTTCCGAATACGCGATGCTGCCGGATAAGAGCGGGCGCTACGCCGCGCTCTACCGGCCGATCCACATGATCGGGCTCGAGCTCGGCGTGTCGGTGGCGAGCGCCGCACTGCGCCGGGAGCCGACCGGGGCGCCGACCGGCTTCCGCTCCGACGTCGCCGCCACCGCCAAGCGCGCGCTTCGGAAAGGCGAGGTGCTCGACGGCGAGGGCGGCTTCTGCGTCTGGGGCAAGCAGGTTGCGGCCGAGCGCTCGCTCGCCGACGGTTTGTTGCCGCTCGGGCTCGCGCATGACGTGAGGCTCAGGCGCGACGTGGCCGAGGGCGAATGCCTGCGATGGAGCGACGTCGTCCATGACGAGAATGATTTCGCCGTGAAGGTGCGCCGCGAGATGGAGGCCGCGTTCGGCCGGCCGAATGTGCGGGGAAATGGCGGACTTTCTCCGCCCTCATACTGAGGAGCGCGCATTCGGACACGTTCGGCAAACCCGAACTTGCGTGCGCGCGTCTCGAAGGATGGGGGCGGCCACCGATCTCGGGCTTGCCCGAGATCGGCAGTATGGAGTGCGCAAGTCGGGCAAACCCGACTTGCGATGCTTCGAGACGCATCGCAGCGCGATAGGGCTTGGTCAGGCTGTGTAGACTCGCCCGCGCTGCGATGCTCCTCAGAGGCCGATAGAGATTCGGCGCAGTGGCATCACGTCTTCGGCAGACCGGTAATTCGAATCCCCGAGCCCGCGACCTTGTAGCGGCGGTTGATGGCGATCAGCACCGAGGTCAGGGCCTCGGCCGCGGCGGAATTGCGGATCGGCCCGGCATGGATGCCGCGCAGGCCGATATCCCGGCAAAGTCCGACCACCACCTCGCGGGCGGATTGATCGTCGCCGCAGACCAGCACGTCGCAATCGACCTCGTGGCCGAGCTCGCCGAGGTGCTGCGCCGACACGTTCTGGAAGGCCGCCACCACGCGCACCTGATCGCCGAGCAGGCGCTGGACGGCAGCGACGGCGGACTCGCCGTCCGGAAGCTGCACCACGCTCACCTTCGGCGGCACCAACGGCACGGTGGCGTCGACCAGAAGCTTGCCGACCAGTTGATCGCGAACCTCTTCCACGGTCGCGCGCTGGGCCTGGTACGGAACCGCCAGAATGACGATCTCCGCCGCCCCGGCGGCGCCGCGATTGTCGGCGCCCGCCATCGCCTTGCCGCCGAGGCGCTCGCTCATCCGCGCGGCGGCGGCGCGCGCCTTGTCGGCGCTGCGCGATCCGATCGTCACCGCGTGGCCGGCGGCGGCGAGCCGCAGCGCCAGGCCGGTGCCTTGCGCGCCGGTGCCGCCCAGCACCGCGATCCTGTAGCGTTGCCGCTCCACCCTGACCTCCTGAAGGCCTGCCCGATCTCGCTCGGCCCGGCGCCGTCAGCGATCGCCGACCACGAACAAATCCTCGATCGGGATGCGCTTGGCAATGAAGTGCTGCTCCACCATGTATTGCACCAGCGCCTCGAGCGTCGGCCGATTCGCCTCGATGCCGTATGGCCACGGGTCGCCGCCGAACACCTCGTCGATCTCGTCCATGTCCGCCGGCAGCCAGGGCAGCATGTAACGCAACGCGCCGCGCAGCTTCATCAGCCCTAGCGCCCGATCCTTGGATTCGCACAGCGCGTCGTAAAGGCTGCGGGCGACGAACGGATGCGCCTCGTGAAGGTCGCGGCGGATGACGATGAGGTGCATGATCGGGAAGATGCGGGTGCGCCGGTAGTAGTCCTTCTCGGCCTCGCGATAGTTCGGAAACATCCGTTGGATGTCGGGATGCGACCCGATGCCCTCGACCGGGCGCGAGCTGATCACCGCGTCGATATCGCCGGCGGCGAGCAGCCTGCTGATGGATTTTCCCGACCGGTTGATCTCGATCGGCGGCTCCCGCAGCAGCGGCGCCACCGTCGGGCTGCCATGGGCGCCGGCCTTCCTGAGCGCGCCTTGCACCCAGCGGATCTTCGAGAGGTCGACGCCATATTCGTGCTGGAGGAGACCGCGGATCCAGATCGCCGCGCTCATGGTGTAGAGCGGCACGCCGACGCGCCGGCCTTCGAGATCCTTGGGCGTGCTGATGCCCGACTTGCGATTGTAGAAAATGAACCCGTGGCGAAAGACGCGCGAGACGAATGCCGGGATCGCCACGAACGGGCACTGGCCGGCGCCCAGCCGGCTGATGTATTCCGAGCTCGACATTTCGGCGGCGTCGAATTCGAGCTTGCCGCCCATGCGGTCGAAAATGTCGCGCGGCTCGTCATTGGCGAGAAACTTGAGATCGATGCCGTCGGGCACAACCTCGCCGGTGTAGAGCCGCAGCATACGATCATAGAGGCCGCACGCGAAGGTGAGCGGAAGCTTCGCCGGTGCGCCGGACATTCGCGTCGCCTCACTCACATTCATGCGTTGCTCCTGGTTGCGGCGGTACCGGTGCCGGTGCGACGGAATGAAGCTATCCGGGCCGGTTCGTTGACTGCAACGAATTTTGTTGCAAACATTCCCGACCGGCTCGAGCCCGTCAAGGGAGCAGACATGCGCGTGGTCGATGCGATCGCCCAGTGGTTCGAGGTCGCGGGATTCAAGCATTATTTCGGCTACGCCGGCGGCGCGGTTTGGCCGTTCCTCGATGCCTTGACCGACAAGCCGCAGCTCGAGGGCATCCAGGCCAAGCACGAATCGCACGCCGTCCATATGGCCGACCACCAGGCTTGGCTCGAGCGTACCCAGGGCTTCCGCGCCGAATGGGAAGACGAAATCCGACCGCTGCAGACCGCGGCCACCGCGCCGACCCATCCGGCCCGCCTCGTCCACGAGGTCGGCCGCGCGCTGCCGAGGGACGGCCGCGTCTATATCGATATCGGCGATGTCACCCAATACGCCGAAGCCTACATGAAGATCTGCACGCCCGGCGCCTGGCAGATCAGCCCCGGCATGGCCGAGATGGGCTGGGCCTCGTCCGGGATTCCCGGCGCGCTCGCCGCCGACCAGCGGCCCGGCATCGCGCTGGTCGGCGACGGCGCCTTCAACATGACGTCGCAAATCGTCGCCACCGCGGTCGAATACGATCTGCCGGCGATCTGGGTCATCCTCAACAATTACGAGCTCGGCATCGAGCGCAAGGGAATGGAGCGCAGCTATTCGCGTTCCCATCCGTGGTGCCGCTTCGTGCGCAAGGATACCGGCCAGCCCTACAATCCCGATTACGTCGCGCTCGCGCGCGCCTATGGGGCGGAAGGCGTGCGGATCGAGGACCCGGCCGCGCTGGCGCCCGCGCTCGGCAAGGCCTTCGCGAGCCGACGTCCGTGGGTGATCGACGTGCCGATCGATCTCTCGGTCGGAAGCTATTTCACCAAGGGCATCGACCGCGCCTATCCGGACAAGTGGGCGAAGTCCTATCCGTCCTACAATCTGCTGCGGAACGTCGAGAGCTAAGGCGGCAGGAGGCGACATGCCGATCCGCAAAGCCGAAGCGAAGGTCGCGCCCGAGCCGGCCAGCTCCGGCGACGTCATCGACGAGCTTCGCCGCCGCTACGACCGGTTGACGCAATCGCAGAAGCGCATTGCCGCCTACATCGTCGAGCACTCGCAGGCGGTGGCGTTCTCGACCGTCGATCAGATGGCGTCTCAGCTCGACGTCAATCCTTCGACGATCGTGCGCTTCACCTATCGTCTCGGTCTCAACGGCTTCCCGGACTTGCAGGAGCGGATGCGCGAGCTGGTGCGCGGCCAGCTCTCGCGCACCGGCGATCCGATCAATGAAAGCCACGTCGCCGCCCATCTGGAGGGCACGAGCTTCGGCGCCTCGCTCAGCCACGACTGGCAAAACCTGCATCGGGCGATCGCGTCGATCGAACCCGAAGCGTTCAGCCGCGGCGTGAACATGCTCACGCGCGCGCGCCGGATCTACGTGGTCGCGGGGTTCTCCACCTTTCCGGTCGGGCACTATTTCGCGCTGATCCTCGACCGGCTGCGCGGCGAGATCTCGCTGCTGGCGGCCAACGATGCGTTCGCGACCTCCCGGCTGGTCGAGATGAACGCCGAGGATTGCGTCGTGGCGTTCACGTTTCCGCGCTATGCGGCGGCGACGCACCGGATCGTGCTGTGGGCGAAGGAGAACAAGGCCAAGGTCATTGCGGTGACCGACTCGCCGATATCGGCGGTCGGGCAGATTGCCGACATCGTCCTGCTCGCCTCCTCGGCCGGAACCGGCATGCAGAATTCGCTGACGGCGCCGATGGCGATTGCCAATGCGCTGCTCAACGGCGTGGCGGCCGCCAAGGGCACGGCCGCATTGGAGCGCTACAGCCGCCACGACCGGTTGATGAACCGCTGGGACGCGTTCCTGCTGAAGATGGATGGGGCCGATTGACGGTGAGGCGCAAGCGGCCGTTAGGATGACGGTGAGAGAGCAGAGCCGGTAGCGTATCTCCGCACCGGCGTGTCGATCGGCGGCGACAGCGGCGGCGCACCGAAGGATGCGGCGACGCGGTCCCCCGCCGCCTCCCGATAGAGCGTGGTGCGCTGCCACGGCGCGCGGCCGAGCGAGCGGATGAGCCCGTCCATCGACTCGGGCGGCATTTCCTGGCCGTGCCTGGCGCCGGCGGCGCGGGTGATGCTCTCGTTCATCAGCGTGCCGCCGAGGTCGTTGGCGCCGGCGTTGAGGCACGCCGCCGCGCCCGCGGGTCCCATCTTCACCCATGAGGTCTGGATGTTGGCGATGAGCGGATGGAGCGCAAGCCGCGCGACCGCATGGACAAGGACCGATTCGCGAAACGTCGGCCCGAAGCGGCTCCGGCCGCGCAACTGCATCGGCGCTTCCATCGGCACGAACGGCAGCGGGACGAACTCGGTGAAGCCGCCGGTGCGTTCCTGCAGCCGGCGGATGCGCAGCAGGTGGCGCGCCCAGTGATGCGGCGCGTCGACATGGCCGAACATGATGGTCGCGGTGGTGCGCAGGCCCAGACGGTGCGCGGTCTCGACCACGTCGAGCCATTGCGCGCTGGTGACCTTGTCGGGACAGATGATCGCGCGCACCTCGTCGTCGAGTATTTCGGCCGCGGTTCCGGGCAGCGAGCCGAGCCCGGCCGCCTTCAGGTCGCTTAGGAAATCGGACACCGACACCCTTAGCGTCGCCGCGCCCTGGAAGATTTCGAGCGGCGAGAAGGCGTGGATGTGCAGGCCCGGCGCCGCCTGTTTGATGACGCGGCAGATCGAAAGGTAAGTGTTGCCGGTATAGCGCGGATGGATGCCGCCTTGCAGGCAGACCTCGACCGCGCCGCGCTGCCAGGCCTCGACGGCGCGGCGCTGGATTTCCTCGAAGCTGAGATCGTACGGGCGCCCGCGCAAATTCTCGCTCGCTTTGCCCTTCGAGAACGCGCAGAACGCGCAGCGATAGGCGCACACATTGGTGTAGTTGATATTGCGGGTGACGACGTAGCTTACCCGCTCGCCGCAGATCTCGGCGCGCAAGGCGTCGGCGGCGGCGCAGACTTCGCGAAAGCTCTCGCCGCGCGCCGCGAACAACGCGACGAGATCGGTCTCGCTCGGCTCAGCACCCGCGACAAGCCGGTCGATGATCGGCGCCAGCGAGCCGGCGCGCGGGCCGATGGCCGCCATCCGCGGCGGAGCGATATCGGCGCCCGGCGTCCAGGCCTCGGCGCGCGCGAGGCCATCGGCGTCCGCCATGCGCAGCACGCGCGCCTGCAGCGCGCGGTCGATCCAACGATCTTTCTGCTGCACGAAGCCCGGATAGACCGCGAGCCGCTCGACCAGCACCTTGCCGGCTGCGGCGGTTTCGCGCGCCAGCGCATCGCGCGCGGGCCACGGCCGTTCCGGGTTGACGTGGTCGGGGGTGACCGGCGACACCCCGCCCCAATCGTTGATGCCGGCGGCGATCAGGTCGGCCAGCGATCCGGCCTGCAGGTTGGGCGGCGCCTGGATGTTCATCGCCGCGCCGAACAGGATGCGCGCCATCGCGATCGTCCACAGATGCTCGCAGAGCGGCGGCTCCTCGCAACGTGCCATGCGCGTGCCGGGCTTGGCGCGGAAATTCTGGATGATGATTTCCTGCAGATGCCCGTGGCGGCGGTGGAGCGCGCGCAGATGGAGCAGCGCCTCGATGCGCTCGCGGCGGGTCTCGCCGATCCCGATCAGAATGCCGGACGTGAACGGCACCGCCGCCGCGCCGGCCGCCCGGATGGTTGCGAGCCGCGCCGCCGGCACCTTGTCGGGCGAGCCGAAATGCGGGCCGCCGCGGCGCGACAGCCGATCGGCGGACGTTTCCAGCATCAGGCCCTGCGACACCGACACCGCGCGCAAACGCGCGATCTCTTCCGCCGACATCACGCCCGGATTGACGTGCGGGAGGAGACCGGTTTCGCGCAGCACCAGCGCCGCCATGGCGGCGAGATAGGAGATCGTGCTGTCGTGGCCGAGGCGCGCGAGTTCTTCGCGTACCGGCCGATAACGTCGCTCGGGCCTGTCGCCGAGCGTGAACAAGGCCTCCTTGCAATCGGCCTTGGCGCCGGCCCGCGCGATGGCGAGCACCTGGTCGGGCGTCAGATAGGCGGGCGCGTTGCGGCGCGGCGGATGCGCGAAGGTGCAATAGTGACAGGAGTCGCGGCACAGCCTGGTGAGCGGGATGAAGACCTTGCGCGAATAGGAGACGCGCGCGCCGTGGCCCTGGTCGCGCAGCGCGGCGGCCGCCTCCATCAAGGCGGCGAGATCGTCGCAATCCGCGAGTGCCGTCGCTTCGCCGTCCGACAATGCGTCGCCGGCGGCGGCTCTGTCGAGCAATCCACGGCCGCCGCTCATGCGGTCGCCTTTCCGAGCTCCGCGGCCAAATCCGTGTCCCAGCGATCGAGGAGGGCCCGCGCCCGGGTGCGCGACGGCGTCTTTCGGAACAGGGCGAGATCCTCCGGCGTATCGATGTCGAGACCGATCCGCGTCGGCCGCAGCACCAGCGGCGCGATGCCGCGCGCTTTCGCAGCGTCGAGATGGGGGAGGAAGCTGTTGTTGCCAAAGCGCAGCGGGACCGCGTCGGCGGGCGAGGACAGCACCGCATTCGACCCCATCTGGTCGCGCGCCGGCACGATGGTGAAGGCGGGCGCGGCCTGGTGAGCCGCCAGCAGTCGCACGATGTCGTCCGGCTCGACCAGCGGGATGTCGCCTGGCAGCGCGAGCATGTCGAAGCCTTCCGCCGCCAGCCGCTGCGCCGCCGCCGCGACGGCAACCGTATGACCTGCGCGCGCGCCGTCGTTCGAAACGCGCGCGCCATGGCGCGCGGCGATCGCCGCCGCCGCCGGATCGACGGTCACCACCACGATCCCGGCCAGCTCGCAGACCGACGCCAATGTCTCCAGCACGTCTTCCGCCATGGCGAGCGCGAGGCTTCGGCGCTGCGCGGCGGAGAGAATCCCGGCGAGGCGTTGCTTGGCCTGCGCGGTGTCCTTGATGGGCACCACGGCGCAGATCTTACGGGGAGCGCTCATGCGGCGGCCTTGGCGAGCGCGTCGGCGCTGGCCAGCACGTGTCGCGCCAGCGCCTCGCGGTCTTCCAGCGTGACCATCAGCGTATGCGCCGCCGTCGCCGGAATGCCAAGGGCGCCGGCGCTCGCGGCATCGGCGTGGTCGAGGACATAGCCGTCGATGAGGCCGGCGTAACGCTCCGCTACCGCGGCCGCGCTCACCGGGATGCCGAGCTCGGCCATGATCTTCGCGGTCGGCCCTTTCACCGCGCGGCCGCCGATGATGGGGGACACGGCTACCACCGGCGCAGCGCAATCAGCGATTGCTTCGCGCATATCGCCGACCTCCAGGATCGGCTCGATGCTGACCAACGGATTCGAAGGACAGATGACGACGGTGCGCAACCTCGAATCGGCGAGCGCCGCAAGCACTTCCGGATGCGGGCTGGCGTCCTCCGCGTCCTCGTATTCGATCTTGAATACGGTGGGTTCGCACCGTAACCGCACGAAATAATCCTGGAAATCGAGCCAGCCTTCGCTCGTGAACAGACGCGTTCGTACCCGGTCGTCGCTCATCGGCACGATCCGCGTTGCAACTCCGAGCCGGCGGCAGAAGTCGGCGGTGATGGCGGACAGGCTTTCGCCCTCGGCTAGTCGCCGCGTGCGCTCGAGATGCGTGGCGAGATCGCCGTCGCCGATCTGGAACCAGGTCTCGCCGCCGAGCGCGGCGAGCGCCGCCATGAAGGTCCAGGTCTCGTCGCGGCGGCCCCAGCCGCGCTGCGGATCGTCGAGCCCGGCGAGCGTGTACATCAGGGTGTCGAGATCGGGCGAGATGGCGAGGCCGAGATGCTCGAAATCGTCGCCGGTATTGGCCACGACCAGGAGATCGGCGGGCGGCACGATCCGGCTCAAGCCCAGCGCGAGCTTGGCGCCGCCGATGCCGCCCGACAGCGCGACCACGAGACTCTTGGCGGCGCTCACCGGAACAGATCCTCTTCGGGCGCGCGGATCAGGGTCGCGGCCGGCGACGAGGGGCCGGCCCAGGAGAGGCCGCGCACCAGCACCGCCGGCCGCGCCTCATCCGCCTGCCCCATGAGCAGCGATGCGGCGGCGGCGATCTCGTCGGCGAATCCGGTTTGGGTGACGTGCAGCTCGCGCCCGAACAGGTCGGGGCGCCCGCGCATGTCCATCAGCGCCGGCAGGCCGGCGACCCCGAGCGCGACGCCGACCGTGCCGCGCCGCCAGGCGCGGCCCCAACTGTCGATGATGATCACGCCGAGCCGCTTGCGGAAATGCCCGGCGAGGCGCTCGAGCAGGGCCGCCGCGGAGGCGTCGGGATCGGCCGGCAGCAGCAGCACCGGCTCCGATCCGGCGTCGGGGTCGACGTTGGAGCGGTCGACGCCGGCATTCGCCATGATGAAGCCGAGCCTGTGCTCGACGATCAACACGCCGGGCCGGTAACGCACCACCCGGCGCGATTCTCCCAAAATGACCTCGACCAGGCGCGGGTCCTTGCCGACTTCGGCCGCCAGGCTCATCGCCCGCGGCGAGGGCCGAACATTCGCGAGATCGACATAGCGCCCTTCCGCCTTCGACACGATCTTCTGCGCGATCACCAGGACGTCGCCGTCCGCCGGCTTAAGCGCGCTCCGCTCGCAGGCGGAGATCAGCAGGCCGGCGAGATCGTCGCCCGGCCGGACCAGCGGAATATTCTGTAGTGGCGTCAGCGTGACGACCATCAGGCCCGCAGATGTCTAATCGACGCTCGCGCCGCGAGTTCGGTGCGCTCCCCTCCCCCTTGTGGGGAGGGGTTGGGGGTGGGGGTCGTTCAGTTGAGGCGATGTCCCTGCATCACCGCGCCACCCCCCTCCCCAACCCTCCCCCACAAGGGGGGAGGGAGCACATCGAGTCCGAGGCACCGCCATCGAGTCTCTCTCCCAATGTCATGTTCACTGCGAACTACGACACCCGCGCGGCCCGCTCCGAGAAATGCGGCAGCACCTCTTGCGCGAGCTTGTAGATGAAATCGTCCATGTCCTGCCCCGGCGCCGGGAACGGCCAGATCACGACCTCCTGCACGCCGGCGGCGGCGAGCGCCTTGAGCTGCGCCACCACCTGCGCAGCGGTGCCGACCACCGCGAGGCTGTCGATGATGCCGCGCGGGATCAGCCGGCGCAATTCGTCCATGATCGGCGGCGACCATTCGTGCGGCGCCTCCTCGACGAATTTTCGGAACTCGTTCGACACGTCGGGCGCCAGCTTATCCGCCATCTCGCCGAGCACCTTGCGGCTGCTCCAGAACGCGAAGCTGACCCCGCGCCTGATGCCGTCCGGCACCGGATCGTCCTCGCGCTCGAGCAGCGACACATAGAGCCAGGAGCAGAGCCGGATGTCCTTCCATTCCCGGTTGGACGCCTGCAGGCCCGGCAGGATGTGCCCCTTGGCGTATTCGATCCCGAACGGCGTGGCGAAGCTGCCGATCAGCACGCCGTCGGCGACGGTGCCGGCGAGCTTGAGGATCTGCGGCCCGCGGCTCGCGATGTAGAGCTGCGGGATCGCGGTCGGCTTCCAGTCGAGCGCGCCGTCCTTGAACTTCACCACCTCGCCGTCGAGCGTGACCTTTTCGCCGCGCCACAGCCGCTGCATCAGCTCGGCCGCTTCGCGCAGGCCGGCGACCGGCCTCGGGCTGCCGTAGCCGGGCAGCGTCTCGAAATGGCTGCCCGATCCCATGATCACGCGGAAGCGGCCGGGCGCCATCTCGGCAAGCGTGGCGGTCGCCTGCGCGAGCAGCGCCGCGTGCCGCGTGTAGGGATCGATCACGCTGGTGCCCAGCCCGAGCCTGCTGGTCACCTGCGTCGCCGCGCCGAGCCTGGAGAACAGCTCGCGCGCCCATTTCTTGTCGTTGTGGAAAAACGCATGGAAGCCGAGCAGCTCGGCGAGCTTGACCTGCTCCAGGAAGCGCGCGCCCGGCTCGGCGCCGAGCGATGCGAGCGAAAGCTTCATGACATCACGCCGGCGCGGCCGCGTCCTTGTCCATCTCGTCGAAAATCTGCGCCGCGATCTGGAAGGCGCCGAAGGCGGCCGGAACGCCGCAGTAGATCGTGGCGTGCATCAGGATTTCCTTCACCTCGTCGCGGCTCACCCCGGTATTGCGGGTGGCGCGGATGTGCAGCTTGAGCTCATCGAGCTTGCCCATGCCGACCAGCATCGCGATGGTGATCATGCTGCGGGTCTTGTGGTCGAGTCCGGGGCGGGCCCAGATGCCGCCCCAGGCATATTCCATCAAGAAATCCTGGAAGTCGGCGTTGAAGGCGGTGTGGTTCTTGGCGGTGCGGGCGGCATGCGCCTGTCCGAGGATGGATTCGCGGACCTGTTTCCCGCGCTGGTAGCGGTCTTGGCTCACATTTCTCTCCCTGGGTCAAAGCCCACGCGGCACTCGCCGAGGGCCCGATCATGGCCCAAGTCCGTGCCCAAGTCCGTCGTCTATGGAACTTTCTGGTCTCCGCTATCGCCTTACTATTGACCTCTTCTATTCACATGCCATTCAGCGCTGTTGCTGTAGTGGTTTTTGACTTGGGGGTTTTCAGCTCGAGGGGTTTTCGGCTCGAAGTGGGGGATGCCATGCCACGGATTCGCAATCTCGTCGCCGCGTTGTTCGTGCTGATCCCGTTTGGGCTTGTCATCGCGCCAAGCGCCGCACTTGCGGAAAAACGCATCGCGCTCGTCATCGGTAACGCCGGTTATCAGGCGGGAGCGCTCAACACTCCTGCCAACGATGCGGGCCTGGTCGCACAAACGCTCCAGGCGGCCGGCTTCGACGTCGTCGGCGCCCGCGATCTCGACCAGGATTCGCTGCGCCGCGCCTTTCGCGATTTTGTGGAGAAGGCCACAAGCTCCGGGCCGGATACCGTCGCGTTCGTCTATCTCAGCGGCTACGGACTGCAGCTCGAAGGCGAGAACTATTTCGTTCCGATCGACGCCAGGATCGCGCGCGACGCGGATGTCGCCGCCGAGGCGCTGCGAATTTCCGACTACACCCGGCCGCTTGCCGCGCTCAAGCTCAAGGCCAGCATCGTCGTTCTCGACGCGGCGCGGGCCAACCCATTCGCCAAGTCCGGTCCACCGCTTGCCGGCGGTCTCGCGCTCGTCGAGCCGGAGCCCGGCATGCTGATCGCCTTCAACGCCGCGCCCGGGACGGTGGCCCCGGAAGGGCAGGGGCCGTATGGACCTTACGCCCAGGCGCTCGCCGAGATGATACGCGAAGGCGGCTTGCCGCTCGCGGGGGTCTTCGACCGCGCGCGGCTGCGCGTCAATGACGTGACCAAGGGCGCCGAAGTGCCGTGGCATGCGTCGAAAGTGCAGACGACGCTGGTGTTCTTCGAGCGGGCAGCCGATGCGCCGCCTCCCGCCGTTCCGGCCGAGCAGACCGCGGCGATCCGTGCGCGGCCGATCCGCGATCTCGGCGCCCAGGACGCCTATATCGTGGCTTTGGAGCGCGACACGCTGCCGGGCTACTTGGACTTCCTCGCCGCCTATCCCGCCGATCCGATGGCCAAGCGGGTGCGCGCCATCGTTGCCGCCCGGCGCGAGGCGATCACGTGGCGCCGAACCCGGCTGGTCGATACGCCGCCGGCCTATTGGTCCTACCTGCGGCGCTACCCGAACGGGCCGCACGCCGCCGATGCGCATCGTCGCCTCGCCTTCCTCGCCGCGGCGCTCGAGCCGCCGCCGTCGTTCGCCGTGCTCGCCTACGATGTGCCGCCGCCGCCGGAGGAGGAAATCGTCTACATCCGGCGGCCGGTCCTGATCTTCGACGATCCGGTGTTCGCGTTCGCGCCGCCGCCGCCACCGCCGGTCGTGTTCCTGGCGCCGCCGCCGCCCGAGTTCGTGGTGCTGGTGCTGGCACCGCCGCCGCCGCCGGTGGGAATTTTTCTGCTGCCGATACCGGTCTACCAACCTGTTCCGGTTTGGGTCCGTCCGCCGGTTTACGTGGCGGCGCCGCCGCCGAACAACGTGATCTACAACAACATCCACAACACGGTCGTCATCAACAATGTGACGAACACAGTCACGGTCACGAATCAGAGCGGCCAGACCAGGACCCTGCCGCCCCCGGCGCAACCCGCCGCGCCGGCGAAAGGCGCCCCCGCCGGGGCGCCGGTGCCCGTCGCGGCGATCGGGCCGGCGCTGCCGCCTTCGGTCGCGCAGAAGGCCGTCACGCTGCAAAACCAGGCTCCGCAAGGAACGAGCACTCAGCCGGGCGGCCCTGGCCAAGCGCCGAAGCAACTGCCGGGTCAGCCGACGCAGCCGGGACAGCCGTTGCCGGGCATGAAAGGGCAGCCGCTGCCGCCGGCGACCGGCACTGCGGTGAAACCCGCAACGCCGTCAGCCGCAATCACGCCGGGGACGCCATTACCCGGACCTGGTGCAAAACCCGCAACGCCGCCTTCGCCGGCGCCCGCGGCAAAGCCTTCGACAACGCCAGCACCGGCAGCCGCGATCCAGCCGGGGACGCCATCACCGTCGCCGACGCCCGGCGGCAATGCAAAGCCCGCGACGCCGCCTGCGCAGCCGCCGGCTGCGAGGCTGGGCCCGCCACCTCCACCGTCAGCCAATATAAAGCCGACGCCGTCGACAGCTCCGTTGCCGGCGCCCGGCGGCAATGCAAAGCCCGCAACACCGCCTTCACAGCCGCCCGCTGCGAGGCTGGGCCCGCCACCCCCGCCGTCAGCCAATATAAAGCCGACGCCGCCGTCGACATCGCCATTGCCGGCGCCCGGCGGTAGTGCAAAGCCCGCAACACCGCCTTCGCAACCACCCGCCGCAAGGCTAGGCCCACCGCCCCCGCCGTCAGCCAACATAAGGCCGGTGACGCCGCCGCCAGCGCCACAGCCGGCGCCGGCCGTGGGTGCAAAGCCTGTTGCACCGCCCCCGCAGCCGCCCGCCGCCAGGCTGGCGCCGCCGCCCGCGCCAAGGCCGGTCGCGCCGCCACCACCCCCGGCGGTTGCTGCACAGCCGATGGCGCCGCAGACCTATCGGCCGGCGTCCGTACCGCCACCGCCCGCCGCCGCTCCGAGACCGCCGGCTCCTCCGCCACCGGTGGTCGCCGCTCCAAGACCGCCGGCACCCCCGCCACCGGTTCAGCATGCTCAACCGCAACCCAAGGGATGTCCCCCCGGGAAGTCCATGGCGGTCGTCAACGGACAACCCGTTTGTAAGTAAATCAAATCTGCGGGCGTGGTGTGATCTCCGGGAGCGCATCGACCGCCGCATTGGCCGGCTGCGCGGCCCTCGCGCTGCTCCGCGCGCAGGGGGCCGCAATCGCGCAACCGGCGAACTATCCGTCCCAGCGCATCACTTTGATCGTGGCTTTCGCGCCCGGCGGCGCCGCCGATTCGATTGCGCGCCTGGTTGGGCCGCGGCTGAGCGGGCGGCTCGGCCGGACCGTGATCGTCGAGAACCGTGGCGGCGCGGCGGGGAGCATCGGGGCGCGGACCGTCGCCGCCGCGGCGGCCGACGGCCACACCGTGCTGGTGACCACGACATCGCTCCTGATCACCGAATTCGTGTCCAAGCGGCCCGGCTACTCGACGGCGCAACTCGCAGCCGTTGCCATCCCGGCGTCGACGCCCGAGATGTTCGCGACCGGCGCAGCCAACGCCGCAAAGGATCTGCGCGAGTTCCTCTCCGGCGCGCGCCGCAATTCCATCACCTACGCGACCTCGGGCGCCGGCAGCGGCTCGCATCTCGGCGCCGCCTATTTCTTCAAGGTGCTGGCGAAGGTCGAGGCGGTGCATGTTCCATTTCAAGGCGGCGGGCCGGCCGTGGGCGCCGCGGTCGGCGGCCATGTCGATCTGGTCAGCAACTCGCTGCCGTCGGTGATCGGGCATGTGAAGCAGGGAACGCTGAAAGGATTGGCGATCGCCAGCCCGCAACGGGTTGCGGCGCTTCCCGACGTCCCGACCTTGAAGGAGCTCGGATACGACTTCGACGAGGGCACCTGGGTCGGCTTCTTCGTGCCGGCCAAGACCGATCCCGGCATCGTCGCCAAGCTCAACCGCGAGATCAACGACATCGTCCGCGAGCAGGACGTGCGCGATCGTATCCTGGCGCTGGGTTTCCAGGCCGAGATCCGGACCGCCGCGGAGACGGCGCGCCATCTCGCCGAGGAGGCCGGCAAATTCCGCCGCATCGTCGAGGCGACCGGCATCAGTTCGGAATGATCGGGTTAGGGTGTGGACTCATAGGCCGGCAGCCAAATCCGAATAGATGTAAGCTTGATGAAGGCAAGGTCGTTGGCCGCGAAGTTTGTCGTAGCGGGTCGCGAGACGCTGACACTGCTTGATCTTGTTGAAGAACGACATCCACGCCAAAGTACCGAGAGGTCGCGAAGCCCCTTTTACCGTGGTTCGAAAACGCCTAGGCTTTTGACAGCCGCCCTTGAGACGGAGCGTGCCGACGCTGCCGTCCGCGTGTAACGGGCGCCGAGCGTGCCGTCGGCGGGTTCTTCACTTCGACCGATTCTTTACCGGCCAACGATTGTTATGCGCAGCTCAGGCATTGCAGGGAGGACAAGATGGGTTTGCGACAAGTTCTCTTTTCGACTGTTGCCGCAATCGGCATCGCCGCGATGGGCGTTGCGGTGCCAGCTCCAGCCGGAGCACAGCAGGTGGCGGTCGAGATCGACAAGGACGACATCGGCGGCGTGGTCACCGGTCCGAGCGGGCCGGAAGCCGGGGTCTGGGTCATCGCGGAGACGACCGAGCTGCCGACCAAGTATGCCAAGGTCGTCGTCACCGACGATCAGGGCCGCTACGTCATCCCGGACCTGCCGAATGCGAACTACCAGGTCTGGGTGCGCGGCTATGGGCTGGTCGACTCGCCGAAGGTGCGCGCCAAGCCCGGCCAGCAGCTCAATCTCACGGCGGTGCCGGCGCCCAACGAGCGGGCGGCGGCGCAGTATTATCCGGCGATCTACTGGTACGCGATGATGAAACTTCCGCCGGAGAAGGATTTCGGCGGCTCGAGCGATATCCCGAAGAACATCACGCGCGAGATCTGGCGGCAGCGCATGGGTAACGTCGACTGCGTCGGCTGCCATCAGCTCGGGCAGGAATCAATGCGCACCATCCCGGCGCAGCTTGGCGAGTTCAAGACAGGTGCGGACGCGTGGATGCGTCGAATCGCTTCCGGACAAACCGGCGAGTTTATGGTGAACCGGATTGCCGGACAGCTCGGCGGCGTGCCATTCAAGTATTTCGGCGATTGGACCGACCGCGTTGCCAAAGGCGAGCTGCCCAAGCACAAGCCGCAGCGGCCGCAGGGCGTCGAGCGCAACATCGTCGTCACGTCATGGGAGTGGGGCACAGAGAAGCAGTTTATCCACGACCTGATCTCCTCGGACCGGCGCCATCCGACCGTCAATGCCTACGGTCCGCTCTACGGTTCGCCCGAGTACTCGAGCGACGATATCCCGATCCTCGATCCGAAGACGCACAAGGCGACGTTCTTCAAGATGCCGGTCGCGGATCCGAACGCACCCGAATCGTTCGGGCCTCCCTTCCATGCCTCCGCCGTCATGAAGCCGACGGCGCCCTCGGCCTACTGGGGCGACGAGAAAATCTGGAGCCAGCGCGCCAACAACCACAATGGCATGTTCGACAAGAACGGCCGGGTGTGGTTTGCCGCGGCCGTGCGCGGGATCGATAATCCGGCCTTCTGCAAGAAGGGCTCGGAGCATCCCTCGGCCAAGGTGTTCCCGCTCGACCGCTCGGGGCGCCAGGTGGCGATGCTCGATCCCAAGACGATGAAGTACAGCTTCATCGACACTTGCTTCGGGACTCACCATCCGCAGTTCGGCTACGACGCCGACAACACGCTGTGGCTCTCCGGCACCGGCCCGGTCGCCGGCTGGGTCAACACCAAGGTGTGGGACGAGACCGGCGATGCCGCCAAGGCGCAGGGCTGGGCGCCGTTCGTGCTCGACACCAACGGCAACGGCAAGGTCGACGAATGGACCGAGCCGGGCCAGCCGGCGCAAGCGGGCAAGGACATGCGGATCGCGGGCTCAGGTCCCTACGCCGTGATGCCGCAGCCGACCGACGGCTCGGTCTGGTACACCTTGAACGTGTTCGCCGGCACGCCGGGGTTTCTGCGCTTCGATCCCAAGACCAAGCTCAGCGAGTTCTACGCCATCCCGAAAGAGGGCATTGGCGTGCGCGGCGGCGACATCGACAAGAACGGCGTGCTTTGGGGCTCGGGCTCGAACGGCACGCTGATCAGCTTCGATCGGCGCAAGTGCAAGGGTCCGCTCAATGGGCCCACTGCGACCGGCAACCACTGCCCCGAAGGCTTCGCGTACTACAAGTACCCGGGCCCGGCCTTCGAGGGCTTCGAGAACGGCAGCGCTGAGGCGAGCTACTACACCTGGGTGGACCACCACAACACGGTGGGGCTTGGCGAGAACGTCCCGATCTCGACCGCCAACCTCAATGACGGCTTCGCCGCGCTCAAGGACGGGCAGATGATCATGCTGCGCATCCCGTACCCGCTGAGCTTCTTTGCCAAAGGCTTGGACGGGCGCATCGACGACCCGAACGCCGGTTGGAAGGGCCGCGGGCTGTGGAGTACGAACGGCGACCGCACGCCGTGGCTGAAGGAGGGCGGCAAGGGCTCCAAGCCGCGCGCCGTACACATCCAGGTACGGCCCGATCCGCTGGCGCACTGAGCGGGCGCACATACGACTCATTGGGGCCGCGCCATGCGTGGCCCCAATGCGTTTCCGCTTTAGCATGCGTTTGGTGCGATGTTCTCGACTTTCGGGGCGACGACATCGCAGCCCCGCAGTTTGCTATCGATGGCCAGATTGAACAAAGCCGGGTCGCGGGTCCGCCCCTCGACCAGCAATCGGGTCCTGATCGACCAAACATGCTTTGGCCGGAGCGGCGGCTTTGCCCCGGTTAGTTTGCCTTTGTTCCAAGGCGTGCGCTTGGGTGTCGACGTGATCGGCGTCTCTTGGTGCATGGTCATACTCCTCAGTTACTGAGGATGACCATCATGCACCCGCCTTCCCGAAGTCGTTGAATTCACGTCAGCTTTTGAAGCATTCCGGACGTGGAATGCCACTAGCCCGGATCGCCTTGTCGCGACTGACCCAATTGCGACATTGCCACCCACATACAGCCGCGAACAAAATGTTTCGCTCTCAGTGTTCTTGAACGAACTCTGCTGCTCTCTACCAATACTCGGGGTGTGGCTTTGGCGAGTTTGTCCAAGCGACAAAATCGGAATAAACTTCTGCCCCCTTTCTGGGGGAGTAAGCCGTGAACCGTTTCATTGACGCGTTCATCCTTTCCGCCCTCGTCATATTGACGACTGGATCCGGTGTCGCAGCAGAGCCGATGCAGCTCGTCGTCAACGGGCAAACGCGTACATTTGTCCTTGAACGGCCAGCCGTGGCAGGACCACGTCCGACCATTATCGTGCTGCACGGGGCTGGCAGCAGTGGTGCACGCGAGGCCCAATCAGACCTCGGGCGGCTTGCGCCACAAGCCGGGTTCGTCACGGTCTTTCCCGATGGACGCGCGAATCGGTGGAACCACCTCCCGCCCGGAAAGGAGTCGGCGCAATTCGTGCAAGTGTTCCAGCAGCACGGCGGCGCTCCTGACGATGTCGCCTTCCTCAAGGCGCTGGTCGCCGATCTTGTCCGGCTTGGCATCTCCGACCCGAAACAGGTCTATCTCGCTGGCATATCGGCTGGCGGCGTCATGACGTTGCGCATGGTTTGCATGGGTGACGGGACGTTCGCCGCGATTGCATTGCTGGTCGCGTCGATGCCGGAGCCGACCGGTGCAGACTGCCGCCTGCCAACGCCGCTCCCTGTGCTGATGATCAACGGCACCGCGGATAATGTCATGCCCTATGGCGGAGGTCTGGGGATTTTACCGAACAGCAAAGTTCGGGGTGTGTACAGTGTCTGGCCAGCGGAGCGCCTGGTCGCTTTCTTCCGCCAGCACAACGGCTGCGCCGAGCCCGCCGAAAAATCCGTCTTTCCTGGGCAAAACCCGCAGAAAGTCGAGGTCGAGCGTTCAACAAAGTGTTCCGGTGGACCGGTCCATTATTACCGCGTCGTCGGAGGCGGGCACAACCTCAGGCTCCAAGCTCCGAATGCCAGCCAGTTGCTCCTGGATTTCTTCCGCGGCTCCGCGGTGCCCCCGGGTGCCACCATCGCCGCTCAGCCTGCGACGGCCGCCACGGGCGACGATCACCGGATATGCTTCAGCGGCGCTGCCGGGGACGCCAACGTCACGGCCTGCGGGCGCTTGATTGCATCGAACACGTTGCGGGGCGGCGACCTCGTCCGCACCTATATGCAGCGCGCCGTCGTCTTGGCCCGAAGGGGCGACGACTATGATCGCGTCATTGCCGACGCGAGCGAGGTCCTCCGGCTCGATCCCAACAACGTGAACGCCTATCTCCTCCGCGGCACTTCCTATCAGCGCAAGGGCGATTCCGGTCGCGCGCAGGCGGATGTGAACAGGGCGCTACAACTCGGCCCGAAATCCGGTCTGGCCTACAATGCCCTCAGTGCCTACTACAACATGACGGGCGAGCATGAGCGCGCGCTGGCAGCGGCGAACGAATCGCTGCGGATTGGTCCGGGCAATGTGTATGGCCGCAAGAACCGCGCCGAGAGCCTCGAGAACAAGGGCGAGCTGGAAAAGGCATTGGCGGAATTTCGCGCGGTGCTTGCCGCCGACCCGCAGCGGCAGGAGCGCGCAGGGCGCGAGGCGGCTGCGGCTATCCAGCGCATCGAGCAGAAGCTCGGGGCAACTCGTAGCCCAAAGTCCCGCTAATCTCCAGTCAGAGTGGGTCCACTTGGCCGCAAGCCCAACTACCGATGATCTCTCTTCTGGTTAATACCCGCGCCCCACGGCCTGCTGCCGCCGATTATCGCGCAAGCGATTTAGTGCATTGGCACATCACGTCAATTCGAAGGCGGACTGTTGAGCTACGGCCCCAGCATTGCCGATGTCGTCCGTCAATCCGGCGTCCTGGCTGGCAAGATCCTCAAAGGCGCGCGGGCGGCCGACCTGCCGGTGCAGCAGCCGACCAAGTTCGAGCTGGTGGTCAATCTCAAGCCTGCGAAGGCGCTCGGGATCGAATTTTCCCCGAAACTGCTCGCGCTCGCCGACGAGGTGATCGAGTGATGCGGCGCCGCCAATTCCTATCGCTCGTCGGCGGCGTAGCGTTTGCCCGGCCGCGCGGGCGCAACGACATCGTAGCTGGACCGGGCGGATCGCAAGTCTTGCCAAGAGATGCTTGCAGCAATCTCGTTGAGCTGCTTCAACCAGTCCGACGCTAACCTCGCAAGTGTGGATGCCTGGGGCGCTTCTCATTTCCTCAGCCCGGCGGCCTCGGCGGCGGCGGCCCATGTGGCCATCCCGCGCGCAATCAATTGGGCGAACTCCTCAGGCGAGCCGTCGAGCGGCTCGAAGCCTGACGCCCCGAGCTTGCCGACCACGTCCTCCGACTTGAGCGCCGCTTTGGCAGCGGCGGAAAGCTTCTCGATCACCGCGCGCGGCGTGCCGGCGGGTGCCATCAGGCCGAACCAAACGGTGCACTCGAAATCGGGCAGCAAGATCTCGGCGATGGTCGGGATGTTCGGCGCGATGCGCGGGCGCTTGGCGGAACCCGAGGCGAGCGCCCTGAGACGGCCGGCCTCAACGTGCGGCATGACCGTCGAGGCCACCACCAACGCCATCGACAGGCGGCCGGCGACCAGGTCGGTGACCTGCGGCGGGCTGCCCTGGTAGGGCACGTGAACGAGCTTGATGTTCGTGCGCACACTGATCAGCTCCATGGCGAGATGCCCGACCGTCCCCGGCCCGACCGACCCGTAGGTGAGCTCGCCAGGCTTTGATTTGGCGAGCGCGAAGAGTTCATTGACGCTCGACACGCCGAGCGAAGGATGCACCGCAAGGATGAGCGGCAGGCCGGTGAGAGGCGTGACCGGGGCGAAATCCTTGCCGAAGTCGAAGCGGAGATTGGAGCTGGTGACGGCATTGGTGACGTTCGATAACGTGCCGATGAACAAGGTGTAGCCGTCCGCCGGCGAGCGCGCGACGAACTCCGCGGCGATGCTCGAGCCGGCGCCCGGCCGGGCTTCGACCACCACCTGCTGGCCGAGCGTCCTGCTCATGGCGTCACCGACCAGCCGCGCGGTGATATCGGCTGCCGAACCCGGCGGGAAACCGATGATCATGCGAATGGGCCGCGACGGATAGCTGTCGGCGTTTCCCTGCGGCACGGCGGCGACAGCGGTCAGCGCCAGGGTCAGTGCGAAAACGGCAATGCGTTGCATGGCAGTCCTCCCCTTGGATGCGGCTTCTGTTGTCCAACGAACCGGTTGCCGCCAAACCAGCCGCTTTGCGTCCGCTTCGCGAGATTGGCGAAACGATCTCATAGTAATTGACCGCAGGTCTGAAGGCGATGTCGCTTGCTGGCACATCGCTACAGTCCGCCGTGCACCGACTGACCGCCGCTCCCGGTCTATAAGCGGCCGCTGGCAAGCCATCGACGGGCGTGTTTATGAGTTCAGGCCTAGTCCACCGGGGCCGGCGGATTTCCGATTTCGTCGAGGCGGCCTTCATCGGCGATCATCTTCACGAAGATCACCAGCGAGCGCATCAGGCTCGGCATGCCGAAATGAACGGAGCTCTGCAACAGCACCTCGAGCACCTCGCGCGGGGTGGCGCCGGCCCGCAGCGCTCCCCGCATGTGCGACCGGATCTGAATGGCCTCGCCGACGGCGACGCAGTTTCCGACGATGCAGAGAATGCGCGTCCGGTCGTCCAGCACCCCGCGGCTGTACAGGCCGCGATAGGTGAAATTGATCCAGAGATCGGCAAACTCCTCGTCCAGGCTGTGCAGATAGGACAGCATGTTCAGGTGATGCTTGGGACGCAGACGAAGTCCGGTGCTGATCCCGCGCCAGTCGTGATGCGACATCAGCGCGTCCCGCCGCGGGTCGCTGGCGTCGTCCGGGTGCCAGCTCTTCCGTTCTTGGTCTTGTGAACGTTCGGCATCGCGTTGCTCCAATGCCGGCCGGTCGGCCTGGAGCGCTTCGAGGACGCCGAATTCGCGCGCGATGGCGACGAAAATCTTCAATCCGAGATCGACCACGACGTTCCCGCCATAGACGACCGACTGCAAGATCACCTCGAGCACCTCGCGCGCCGGCACCTGTGCCGTCAAAGCGGCTCGAATCGTCTCCTCGAGCGCGTCCGCGCTGCGCGCCATGGTGAATTGCCCGACCATGACCAGAAAGCGCGTGCGCTGGTCGAGCACTTTCCTCCTGCCGAAGCCGTCGATGGCGTAATCGAGCCAGAGTTGGGTGAAGTGCGGATCCAGGCTGTCGCGCAAGGCGACGCGATCATCGAACGCCGTCGATTGCAGACGCCTGCCGATCTCGTAGGTACCGGCGTCGTACTTGCTCTGCATCTTCCTGGCTCCCGTCTTCTCGTGGCCTGCGGATTTAGCACGTAGCACGTAGGATGGGTTGAGCGTAGCGAAACCCATCGCGACGCTGGAAACCGGTATGATGGATCGATGACAGACGCCCGGCGCAACTTGCTTCCGTGCATCAACACGGAAACGGCGAGAGAAGTGATGGGTATCGCTTCGCTCAACCCATCCTACGCGGTGCCGCCGGACGGGTTGATCCTCGAAACGTGGCGGCATCTAATGGCCGAGCGCGGAGTGGAGACGGCGGGCGTCGCAGACTTCGTTGCTGACCACGGACGACGGCGCTGGCGCCAAACATAAAGCAGGAGGAGACGGGCATGACCACACGGAGGAATTTCATCAAGGGCGCCGCGGCCGGCATCGCCTTTTGCAGCTGCTCGATGCTCGACGCCGCGCATGCGCAGAGCGCGGCGCCACGCCGCCTGCCGGTGACCGTGAGGGGCAAGCGCGTCAAGACCATCGACTTGCATTCGCACTGCCATTTCCGCGAGGCGATCGCGCTGATGGGCGATGACGGACGCAACGTGATTCGGACGGCCGTCAAGGGCACCACCGAGCAGGTCATCGTGATCGAGGAGCGCCTGAAGGCGATGGACGCGATGGGCATCGACATGGAGGTGCTGTCGATCAACCCGTTCTGGTACCGCAAGGACCGCGACACCGCCGCCGAGATCGTGCGGGTGCAGAACGAGAAGCTCGCCGAGCTCACCGCGTCGCGGCCGGAGCGCTTCGGGGCCTTCGCCTCGCTCAGCTTGCAGTTCCCCGACCTGGCGGTGCAGCAGCTCGAGGACGGCATGAGGAAATACGGCCTGCGCGGCGCCGCCATCGGCGGCAGCGTCGCCGGCGAGGAGTTCGCCGATCCCAAGTTCCATCCGGTCTGGGCCAAGGCCGAGGAGCTCGGTGCGGTGCTGTTCATCCATCCGCAGAGCACGCCCGAGCTCGCCAAGCGCTTCAAGGGCAACGGCTGGCTCGCCAACACCATCGGCAATCCGCTCGACACCACGATCGCCCTGCAACACCTGATTTTCGAGGGCACGCTCGACCGCTTTCCGGGCTTGAAGATCGTCGCGGCCCACGGCGGCGGCTATCTCGCGTCCTACGCGCCGCGCTCGGATCACGCCTGCTTCGTGTCGCCGGCGAACTGCAATCCCAACATCGTGCTGAAGAAAAAGCCCACCGAATACCTGAACCAGCTCTACTTCGACGCGCTGGTGTTCACCCCCGAGGCGCTCCGCCACCTGGTGGCGCAGGTGGGCGCGAGCCAGATCGTGCTCGGCACCGACCACCCGATCCCCTGGGAGCAGCATCCGGTCGACCACATCTTCGCCACCAAGACCCTGACCGACAGCCAGAAGGTGGCGATCCTGGGCGGCAACGCGGCGCGCCTGCTGGGGATGAAGGTGGCTTGATAACTGATCTGCAAATCCCATGGACAAGGCGCGGCGTCGCCGTACTATCGACGACAAGCAGAACAAACCACCAGGGAGGTCTGTCATGTCTGGCGCCGCAAGGACTGCCGCCCTCATCGCGACCGCAATTGTCGCGTCCGCGATCGTCACGCCCGCCAGCACCCAGCAAGCGGTTACGCTGCACGGTGCGGTCCAATTCAACGACGACCACGCCTTCAACAAGTCGCTGCTCAAGTTCGAGGAGCTGGTCAAGACCTACTACGGCAAGCCGATCACTTTCGTGCTGCACCGCAATAGCGAGTTGGGGCTCGAGAAGGATTATTTCGCCTACATGAACCAGGGGATCTCGGTCGACTACGGCATCGTGTCGCCGGCGCACATGTCGACCTTCTCCAAGGGTGCCCCCTTCATCGACGCGCCGTTCCTGTTCCGCGACCTCGACCACTGGAACAAGGTGCTCGACCAGGACGTGCTCAAGCCGATCGCCGACGAGATCGCGCAAAAAGCCGACGTGATGCTGATCGGCTATGCCGGCGGCGGCGTGCGCAACATCTTCGTCAACCGGCCGGTCCGCAATCTCGCCGAGATGAAGGGGCTCAAGGTCCGCGTGCAGGGCGCGCCGATCTGGAGCCGTACCTTTGCGGCCACCGGCATGTCGCCGACGGTGATCGCCTATAACGAGGTCTACAACGCCATCCAGAACGGCGTCATCGCCGCCGGCGAGAACGAGGCCGCCGGCGTCGAGCAGATGAAGTTCTACGAGGTCGGCCCCAATCTTTCGATGACCGAGCACGCCATCACCATCCGGCCGATCTGCTTCTCGGGCAAGACCTTCAGGAAGCTGCCGACCGACCTGCAGCAGGCAATCCTCAAAGCCGGCAAGGAAGCCGGCGCCCACGGACGGCAGATCGAATCCTCCGAGGACGCCGCCAAGCTCGAGACGATGGAAAAGGCCGGCAAGCTCAAGCGCATCGCGTTCAGCGACCGGGCCGAGATGAAGAAGCTGGTCGATCCGGTGATGGCGGCCTATGCCAAGGAGATCGGCGCCGACACCATCTACCAGAAAATCAACGCCATCCGCTGATCCCGTCGCGAGTGGGGCACGGAAACCGCTCTAGAGTCGTTTCATCAATGATGTCGAAGTAACCAAGGTGCCGCAAACTCGGTGCGCTCCCTCTCCCCCTTGGGGAAGGGTTGGGGTGAGGGGGTTCGAAGCCGATCGAGAGACCTTAACCCCTCACCCCACCCCTCTCCCTATGGGAGAGGGAGCAGACCGAGTTCGCCGCCCGCTCGGTAATCCAACTCCATCACAGCTGAAACCGCTCTAGCACCCGCGCCGCCCGCATGCCCGCCCCATGAAGCAATTGATCGAGTCTTATCATCGGCTGCTGACCTGGCTGATGGTCGCCACCGTGGCGATCCTGGTCGTGCCGGTCTCGTTGCAGATCGTGGCGCGCTACATGCACCTGATCCCGAGCTACATCTGGACCGAGGAGATGTCGCGCTTCCTGTTCATCTGGATGATCATGCTCGGCGCCATGATCGGTATCCGCGAGGGCACGCATTTCGAGGTCGATCTCTGGCCCGAGCTCGGCCGGCGGGCGAACGCGGCGCTGCGCATCGTGTCGCATCTGTTCGTGCTGGTTTTCGCGCTGGTGTTTCTCTACTGGGGGATCAAGTTCGTGCAGTTCGGCTGGTACCAGGAGTCCGAGCTCGCCGAGCTGCCGATGCCGTTCATCTTCGTCGCCTGGCCGCTGGCCGGCGCCACCTGGCTGCTGTTTCTGGGCGAGATCTTCGTCAATAACGTGCGCATCCTCGCCGCCAAGGACGCGTCATGACCGAGGTCGCGCTGTCGCCCGGCGTGGCGGCGCTGATCCTGTTCGGCGCGTTTGCCATCCTGATCGCGCTGCGGGTGCCGGTCGCCTTCGCGCTCGGGCTCGCCTGCCTGCCGCTGCTGGTCTACGACAACCGGCTGTCGCCGATGGTGCTCTTCAACGAGACCTTCAAGTCCTACAACGCGTTCATCCTGCTGGCGGTGCCGTTCTTCCTGCTGACCGCCAATCTGATGAACATCGGCGGCATCACCAACCGTCTGGTGCACCTGTCGCGCACCATGGTCGGCAACTGGCCGGGCGCGCTCGCCCAGATCAACGTCCTGCTGTCGGTGTTCTTCGCCGGCATCTCGGGCTCCTCGACCGCCGACGCCGCCAGCCAGAGCAAGATTTTCATCGAGGCGCAGACCAGGGAAGGCTACGACCTGTCGTTCTCGATCGCGATCACGGCGGTGTCGGCGGTGCTCGCCGTGATCATCCCGCCCTCGATCCTGATGATCGTCTGGGGCGGGGTGCTGTCGGTGTCGATCGGCGCGCTCTATCTGGCGGGCATCCTGCCCGGCCTGTTGATCGCGGCGGCGCAGATGGCGACCGTCCACGTCTACGCCAAGCTTTACAAATACCCGGTCTATCCGCGTGCGACGTTCCGGGAATTCCTGTGCTCCGCCGCCCGCGCGGTGCCGGCGCTGATGACGCCGTTCATCATCGTCGGCGGCATCCTGCTCGGCTGGTTCACCGCCACCGAATCCGCCTGCGTCGCGGTGATCTACGGGGCGATGCTGTCGATCTTCGTCTATCGCGAGATGGACCTCAGGCATCTCTACCAGGCGCTGTCGGAGACCGGGAAGCTGTCGGCGGTGGCGCTGTTCTGCGTCGGCACCGCCTCGGCGTTCGGCTGGATGCTGGCCTACTATCAAATCCCCAGGGCGCTGCTGGCCAATGTCACCTCCTGGGACATGGGCATCACCCAGGTCGGCTTCTTCATCGCCTTCGTGTTCCTCATTGTCGGCTGCTTTCTCGACGCCATTCCGGCGATCATCATCGTCGGCACCACGCTCGAGCCGCTGGCGCGGTCGGTCGACATGCACCCGGTGCAGTTCGCCATCATCGGCATCGTCTCGCTCGCCTTCGGGCTGGTGACGCCGCCCTACGGGCTGTGCCTGATGATCTCCTGCGCGGTGGCCGGCGTGCGGCTGCGCTACGCGCTCAAGGACACGATGATCATGCTGCTGCCGATGCTGGTGGTGCTGGCGGCGATCATCGTCTGGCCACAGATTCCGCTGATCCTGCCGCGGCTGATCTCGCCCGAGTTTCTGCGTTGACCTGCCAGCGAGGTTAGAATCACAGTTCGCTGATACGGGGAAGGGCGACTGATTGTGTGACTCGGTGACGGCGCCGCGATTTCGGTGCGCTCCCTCTCCCCATCCGAACTCGGGTTTACCCGAGTTCGGCACTGTAGAGTGGCCGAAGTCGGATATATCCGACTTCGGCTGGGAGAGGGTTGGGGTGAGGGGGTTCGAAGCCTATCGAGCGTAACCCCTCACCCCTCTCCCTGTGGGAGAGGGAGCCCACCGAGTTCGCCGACAGATCATCGGCTCACACGAAATTCGACTCACGCTTCAAAGGTTCGCCAGCAGGAGACGATGATGCCCAATCCCAGCAGTACCCCGGAAACGGCCGCGATCGAAGCCGCGTACGACGCACAGGTGCAAACGCTGTTCAAGGGCTTGGTCACCAACTTGGGCGACCAGCCTACGACCCACCAGACCGATCAACAATGCGTCGACAAGTTCATGACCGGCCTCAATACGGCGAAGCGGGCCAGGCAATTGGCCCTGAATGCCGTTGGAGCCGCCTTGCCCGCGACAGCTGCGTCGTCGGCTAGCAAGAAAATTGCAAAGACGTAGTTCAGGCGTTGGAATGAGCGATAGTCCCGGTCTGATCGAATGAATCTGCGCGCTGTTCGTAGCTTCTCTCGGTGGCGCGATCCTCCCCCGTTCATGAGATCAAGTCCCGGGCAGGGGCCGGCACCAAATCCTCCAGGACCCCGTCCAAGATCTCGATCATGCGATCGATCTCCCGGCGCGTAACCGTCAGCGCCGGCATGAAGCGCAGCGTATCGGAACGCGGTGCATTGAGCAGTAGCCCGCGTGCGCGCGCCAGCTCAACTGCGTTCGCTCCGATCTCGCGCTCGAGATCGAGCGCCAGCAGGAGTCCCTTGCCGCGCAGGCCGCCGCAGCGATGCTTGTGCGCCAGCACGGTCAGGCGGCTTGCGAGATAATCGCCGGCCTCCGCAACCGCCGCCAGAAAGCCCGGCTTGGCCAGCTCCTCCATGACCGCGCATCCGGCCGCGGTCGCGAGTGGATTGCCGTTGAAGGTTCCGCCCTGGTCTCCCGGCTCGAAGCAGCACACGTCCCGGTGGGCGACCAGCGCGGCCAGCGGAACGCCGCCTCCGAGCCCTTTGCCCAAGGTCATGATGTCCGGCGCGATGCCGGCGTGCTGGAAGCCGAAGAACCGGCCGGTCCTGCCGAGCCCGGTTTGAATCTCGTCGAGGATGAGCAGAATGCCCCTTTGCCGGGTGAGGGCGCGCAGCCCGCGCAAGAACGCATCGGTCGCCGCGAACACGCCGGCTTCGCCCTGGATCGGCTCCAGCATCACGGCGACGGTGTCGGCGCCGATCGCCGCTTCGACGGCGCTGAGATCGTTCAGCGGCACTTTCGGAAAGCCCGGCACCTTGGGCTCGTAAAGCGTCTCCCACTGACTTTTCCCGGATGCCGACATCGTGGCCAGCGTTCGCCCATGGAACCCATGCTGCATGGTGATGATCTCGTAGGCGCCATTGCGAAATGTCTGTCCCCATTTGCGCGCCAGCTTGATCGCGCCTTCGTTCGCCTCGGCGCCGCTGTTGGCGAAGAAGCTCTGGTGCAGTCCGCTATGGCAGGCGATCAGCTCCGCGAGCCGGATCATCGGCTCGTTGTAGAAGGCTGGGCTGCAATTGATCAGCCTTGCCGCTTGCCGGGTGATGGCGTCCACGATCGGCGCCGCGCAATGGCCGAGGCAGTTCACCGCCCAGCCCTGAACGAAATCGAGATACGCCTTGCCGTTCGCGTCCTTCAGCCACGATCCGCGGCCTTCGACGAAGATCTCGGGCGGACGGCTCGCGACTTGCATCACGGCGTCGAATGGGCTCGGCGCCGTGACGGCGGCGGCGTGCCGGTGGGAACTGCTCATCTCGTTCTCCTCGGATGTGCTGGGAGCAACAAGCGCCTCCAGAAACACGAAGGCCCCCGTCGCTGCCGGCGGGGGCCTTCGTAGTGTCGTCGCAAGCTTGCTCAGCGCATGCGCACGTCCCACGGCCCCGCCGAAAGGCGGCGCGCGCGACGGAAAGCTGTGCAAGCTGCAAAGGCGTTTTGCATGCGGGCGTGAATGCCCGCTTTGCGGCAGGCTGTCAATCGGAATTGGCGGCTTGCGGAGGTGATCGAGCTCACGCACCTTGCCGCTGACGTGTGCTACCTTCGAGTGTTGCGACAAGGTTCGTTTCAGCCCGCGGGGTGTTCGGATGCGGCGGCGGGATTTCACCAAGCTGCTCTGCGGCGCAACGGCGGCGTCGATGGCGTGGCCGCTCGCCGCGCGCGCGCAGCCGGCCAAAAAGCCGGCTCGCATCGGTTTCCTGCCGCTCGGGTCCCCGTCCAACGCGTATGACCGCTCGCTCGTCGAGGCGTTCCGTCAGGGCTTGCGCCAAGCCGGCTTGGTCGAGAGTCGAGACGTCGTGCTCGATGTCGTATGGATCAGCGGCGATCCCGACCAGGCAGTGACCGAGGTAATGCAGCGCGGCGCTGACATGTTGATACCTTGCGGTTCGAGCGCGTCGGTGGCGGCGACGCACCTCGAAAATCCTGTTCTAATCCGCCGAACTCAGTCGGGCTAAATGCGCAATCATAGGCGAACGATGGACAATCCGGAATTTAATAAACGGGACGCTTCAGAGCTGAGCGTTTTCCTCTGGTCAAGGGGGCGCTTCTGCGGGCGAAGGGGTGGCCGGCAATCCTCACACTTGGCGGTGTTGCCGCATTCGCGGTGATGCTCATGCTCTCGTAGGAGATGGCCTGCTTTGCCCCCTGATGAAAGGGTTGCTATGCGACCATGAGCAGCGCGACCTGGCGGCGATGGATTTCAGCGAACGCCATCCAAATGCTCCGGCACAGTGATCTGGTAGGCGTGGTCGAGCTTGCCGCCCTTCACCAGCATCCGCTTTCCCTTGCCCAGATCGATCGCGTCCTTGTTCAATCGCTTCAGCCACGCGTGCTTGTGGCGATCGGCGAAGAAGAAAAAGAGCCGTTTGACCTTTACGCTCCTGCAGTCAGCAAGCAGTTTTTGCAGCCGGCGCGGACTCAAGTTGGTCAGACCTTCCATCAGCTTGTCCACCTGATGGAAGCTCTCGCGTGTCGGCAATTCGTCGATCAATTCAAGCACCGCGCGTTCCGGTGTCGAAAGCGTCAGCGGCGAGTCCCAGTGGCCCCAGGGCTGAACTGTGATGCTGTCTTGGGAAGTCTTGTCGTCGTCGCGATCGACAGGGTGCTTTGGAGGACCTACTGCGCCAGGCGCGACGGTATGGCGGCGGAATAGCTTGTGGTCGTTGTGATGGATGAAGCGCACATCGAGCCGCAGCTTATAGAGCCATCCTGGCGGCGGCTTCGGCCCGTACAGATGCACTTCCTTCGTGTCCTGCGGCAGGTAGTGAGCATAGCCTTGTAATTCGAGGGCCGTGCGTCCTCCTACTACCAGCGGGCATTCGAGAAGAGTCTGAAGAGAGATGACAACCTGCTGCCAGGTCAGTGTTCCGCGCGGGCGACGGAAGACCCCACGGGCGGGCTGCTCAAGCCGTCCGCTGGCCACGTAGTGATTCCAGAGCTGGCGGGAGTAACCCCGTCCCTTCAGCCAGCCGGTGTCGATAAGCTGTCCTTCGGGAAGGTCCCGCTCCAGTTGGTTTAAACGGCCTGTCTTTTGTCTAGCCATATTTGACATTCTTCCAGATTCGTAAACTTGCCGCTAGTTTAAACTAAGCCGGAAATGTCAAACCCCATTGGACAAATACTCAAAATCCCAAACGGAAGACCCTCTGTAGGGATGCCATCAGATTTTTATCCTAGGCCATATTGCAAGAGGCCCGGCCGGGTGCTATAGAACATATCATGAACAACGGCAACCAGGCGAGGCCCACCAATGCTCGAACGATCCGAACTCCAAATCATCTCCACCGCCGCATCGCAGCCGCCGACCACCTTGGCGTTTCTCGGGCCGCCGCCGCTTGCCGAGGGCGAGCACGCGGCGGCCTACGACGAGCTGCTCGCGCGCATCTCCGGCGCCTTGCAGCCGGCCGATATCCTCGAGGACATCTGGATCCGCGACGTGGTCGATCTGGTCTGGGACGTTTTTCGGCTGCGCCGGCTGAAGGCAAACCTGATGACGGCCCGCGCCGCCGACGGCGTGACGAACGCGCTCGAGCGGCTCAACGCCGGGAGCTCCACCGAGGTCGCCAGGCAATGGGCCGCGCGCGATGAAGCGGCGGTCAAGACGGTCGAGGCGGCGCTGGCGTCGGCCGGCCTGACCATGGCGGGCGTCGGCGCGCGCAGCCTGTCGGTCTGGCTCGGCGAATTCGAGCGGCTCGAGCGCCTGATCACGAGCGCGGAGGGCCGCCGCCACGCCGCCTTGCGCGAGCTCGACCGGCACCGGGCAACGCTGGCGCAGACCTTGCGCCGCGCCGTCGCGGACGTCGAGGATGCCGAGTTCAGGGTCATCGCGCCGGGACAGCCCGCGCCGGGGGCTGCGGCATGATCAGCGTCGACAGGCTCGCCGCCAACCGCGCCAATGCGCGAAGGAGCACCGGCCCGAAGACCCGGGACGGCAAGGCGAGTGCGGCGCGCAACGCCCGCCGCCACGGCTTGGAGCTCACCGCGTTGCGCGATCCCACGCTCTCGGGCGAGATCGAGGCGCTGGCGCGCGAGATCGCCGGCGCGGATGCCGGCGCGCAACGCCACGCCGCGGCCTGCCGGATCGCCGCCGCCCAGATCGATCTCGTGGCGTGCGGCGCGCGCGCCGCGACCTCATCGCCGAGACGCCGGACGATCCCGAGCTCCCCGCCCGGCTGGCGGCGATCGACCGTTACGAGCGGCGCGCGCTGTCGCGGCGCAAGTTCGCGATCCGGGATTTCGACGCGGCGCGATAGCCCGGTCCGGGGCGGCCGCCATTTTGGCGGAACGAACCCAACCGCCATTTTGGCGGAACGAACCCAACCGCCGTTTTGGCGGAACGAACCCAACCGCCATTTTGGCGGAACGAACCCAACGCCCCCATTTTGGCGGAACGAACCCAACGGGTGGAAGCTCATTGATAACTGGCGTGTCGGCCGGAGATCGAATCCGGGTGAAGCCTCAATCATTTGCAGCACATTGCGGCTCTTGACCGCCGCGCGTTGCTCTTCGGTGAGGTCGAATTTCCGGCATTAGGTAGCAAACACACCAACTATGCTGGCGACGTAGCCTGCCTGCTTTGCTACCTTTTGCGCCATGCGGCTCGGCATTCCATGGCAGCAATGGGGTCGATGGGCTCTCTTAATCGCGGCCATCGCCATAGTCGTCATGATCGTCCTCGGTGTTAGCACCACAAAGCCGTGGCTCTGGAACCTATTTTCACCATGAACGCATTCGTTGTGAGCGGCCTGGTCAAACGCCGTGCCGAGCTGGCCGGCGATATCGAGCGAACGCATGAAGCCCTTCGCAAGATGGTTCTCGACTTGGAGAACCTTGACGCCACAATCCTGCAATTCGAGCCCGATTTCAAAGTCGAAACGATTCAGCCCAAGGCGTTCCGCCCGCCCAAGGACTGGAGCAACCGGGGCCAGATGACATCGATGGGTGCTGCGGAGGTGCGCCGCTATTGGGGACGAGGGGCTTCTGAATTCAGCCCCCGATAATCGGTACTTGCCACACCGCATCTGAGTCGCCCCCCGGATTTCACCAGGGCGGCACCACATTTAGCGGTTCCTTCAGACTCTCGTACTAATCCTTGAACGAACCGCCATCATACGTTTACAAAAATTAGCATGTCCGCAGACGAGCCGGCTTGATCAAGGACAAGATCCTTGCGCCTTTGCGCCTGGAATGATGCGGGAACGTCGGTTGACCTTGGTCAATGATGGTTTGCGCCGAACTGCTATGCAGGGGTGTTTAGACGCTCAGCGGGAGAGGCAATCATGTCGAATACGCGCCCAAAAGACATGCGTACGTGGATCGAGGAGTTGGAATCTGCCAACGAGCTCATCCGCATCGACAAGCCGGTCGATCCATTGACCGAGATGGGCTCGCTCCTCTATCAATCCCGCGAAAAAGCCTTGTTATTCGAGAGCCTGCCGCACGGCTGGCGCTCGCTCGGTCAGGCACCTGCCAACGTACGCCATGCTGCCATTGCATTCGGGACCAGCGAGGAAAAGCTCGTGCCGCTGGTTGCCGAGCGCATGGGTAAATGCATCGCACCGCAGATGGTCAGCGATGCTCCAGTCAAAGACGTCAAGCTCGATTGCCACAAGTTCGACCTGACCGAACTCCCAGTTCACGTCGCCGGGCAAAAAGACGGCGGGCCGGTCATCGGCTCCGGACTGGTCGTGACCAAGGATCCCGACACCGGGCAAAGAAATGTGAGCTTTCACCGCCTGCAGATCAAAGGACCGAACAAGTCCGGCATTCTTCTTTACCCCCGCCATTCCTGGAAAAATTACCTGAAGTACCAGGAGAAAAACGAGCCCATGCCGGTGGCGATATTCATTGGGCACCACCCGCTCTACTATGCCGCTGCGGCCACCACGGCGGCCTACGGTCTAGACGAGTTCGAGATCGCCGGTGGCTACCTGGGAGAGCCCGTGCGACTCGTAAAGTGCGAGACCGTCGACCTCGAAGTACCGGCGGACGCCGAGATCGTGCTCGAAGGCCACATTCCGCCGCACTACCGCGAAAACGAGGGACCGTTTTCGGAGTTCCAGGATTACTACGTTACCGGCAGCGGCAAGAATCCGATTGTCGAGTATCAGTGCATGACGCGCCGCCATGACGCGATCTTTAAGAACCTCCAGAACGGTTCGGAGATGGAGGGGTGCGTCTTTCACAAGATCCCAATGAGCGCCGCCATCTATCGTCGGCTCAAAGACGTGGGCGGCGGGCCAAACATACATAACGTGATGGCATTGCCGGGCATTTTCGGCTTGGTCGTGCAAATGACGCCGCGCGTCTATGGCGAGGCCAAGAACATCCTTATGGCAGCGCTATCGTCCGAGTACCAACATCCGAAAATCGCGATCGCGGTAGATGCCGACGTCGACATCTTCAATCCATTGGAGCTCTTGTGGGCGCTGTCGACGCGGGTCAACCCGCAGGAGGATGTGGTCGTCATTCCCGGGACCCATAACCACGCAATGGACGCCAGTTTGCCGGAGGTCGGAGCCCCGGGCACGCCGCTGTGGCAACGGCACGGCTCCAAGATGCTGATCGACGCAACCATTCCACCGCCGGCCGATGCGAGCGCGCGCGCAATGTTCGAACGTATCTGTCCACACAATCCGCAACTCCGTCTCGGAGATTTTGCGGCGCAGGAATCACTTGCTCTCGTGCGGGGGCTCTCGCCGCACTTCTTTGGTTCCAAATTGCTACAGTAGCAGTGCCTGAGCGGGTCATGTACGGCTTTTCGCAGCTCGGTAAGCGACGGCGTAAAAGGAGAGCCTTGGATTGCTGATTGTCTAGGATGATCGGCACGCCACCGAAGCGCCGACGAAGCCCGTTCGCCACGGCCCATGTCCATGGACTCTCAGCGGCCAGGATAACGACGTCATGCACTCAGTTGGATCAGTTCTTGAACAGGTGGCCGAACCTCTCCTGCACGATGCGGCGTTCTTTCGGCGTGGGCTCGTTGACCTTGGGGAATTTGTCGCGCCAATGCCAGGGCCGGCAGGCGTCGATGACGGCACGGCTGTTGGTGTTGTCGCCGACCGCCTTGCGCGCGGGCTCAATGCGCGGATCGAGCGGCGTCGACCAAGCATTGCGGATGATGTCGATCGAGCTTGCGGGGTCCGAGCGCGTGAGCAAGGCCCAGACCAACTCCTCGAGGTTGGAGACCTCGATATCGTCGTCGACCACAATCACATATCGCCCGCAGTAAGCACCGACATGACACATAGCCGCGATATGCCCGGCCTGCTTGGCATGGCCGGGATAACGCTGATTGATTGCAACGGCGAGGAGGAGCCGCGCGTTGCCGACCTCGTGAGCCCAGGCCGCGGTGACACCCGGCACGCCGGCCTTGAGGATGTTCTCGCGTAGCAGGGCCGAGCGCACTACCGCGCGATACCGGCAGATCTCATCCGGCGGACGCTGGGGCGGGCAACCCAGCAGGATCGGATCGTTGCGATAGTAGACGGCCTTCACGTCGAGCACCGGCTCGGGCCGCAGATCGCTGGCATAATACCCCGTCCACTCGCCGAACGGCCCCTCGATCCGCTCATTGCCGGGTTCGACGAAGCCCTCAAGGACAATCTCGGCATTGGCCGGGATCGGCAGGCCGGTGACGGGAGCCTTGATCACCTCCACCGGCTTGCGCCGCATGCCCCCAACGATGTCGTATTCGCATACGCCGTAGGGCACTTCGCTGCAGGCCATCAGGAAAGTTATGGGATCACCGCCGCAGACCACGGCGACCGGCATCGGCTCACCGCGCCCCTGGTACTTGTCGCGCATCTGGCGGCCATGCTTGCCAGGTGAAATGTAAAAGCCCGCAGTCTTGGCGTCGTGGATCATCACCCGGTAGGTGCCGCAATTGATCCAGCCCTCGTCCGGATCGCGGGTGATATTGAAGCTGCCGGTGCCGATGTAACGGCCGCCGTCGGGCTCGTGCCATTTCGGCGCCGGAAAGCGGGTGATGTCGACGTCATCTCCCTTCATGACGTTCTCGAAGATCGGGCCTTCATCGACGTATTTGGGCGCAATGCGCTTCATCGGCGCCATGAAATGGGTGCGGAAGCCTTCGCTCAGTTCGATCTTGTTGAGGTCGGTCGGGAAGCCCAGCGTCATATTCTTGCGCTTGCCGCCGAAGAAATTGACGAGCACGCGGCTGCCTTGGATCGTCCCGGGAACCCCGTCGAAGACAAAGCAGGGCGCGCTATCGTCATGGAGCGCCACGCCCGCGACCATGCCGATATCCTGCTGCCAGGACAGACCGCTCACGTCTTTGACCTCGTCGAGCCCGCGCGCCTCGTCGAGCCACTGGCGCAGATCGTCATACGGCAGGCGCGGCGCGACATTGGAGCGCGCGGTTTTGTCCGAGGTTTCCGCGGGTGTTCCGATCGGATTGCTTATGGGGTCGGATGGTGTGACCATGAAAGTCCTCGCAAGTCGTTGATCTCAATTCCATACCTCGGCAATACGTTCGCACTCGTGAGCTTTATCAAAGGCCTCGCCTAACGCGTGAACGCGATGCAAAATGCAGCCGGCAGCGAGCGCGCGCATGTATCCCTCCTTCGAAATTGAACTAAACTATTCGGAGGGCAGGGCGCTGGCATTGACTAAGATCAATAAAGGTAATGGCCGAAGCCAACGCAGCCGTGCCTGATTCAAAATTCCCGGCGGTCATTGACTTTGGTCAATTTCAATTTCTGTATTTATTGCTAGATTTGTCCCTTCGTCCTATTCACGCTGCGAGCCGCGTGCGAGTGAATGTCTTCGACAGGCAGGTGGACCGGGTATGCAAATTTTCATGACCGGCCGTCGCGCTGGTCGTGCTTGAGTTATTGAGGACATTCGCGCGCCTGGGAGCTTCCAAAGGGAGGCTGGATCACTCTAAGATCAAGTATGTCTTTGTGGCCAAAGCCGCGACTGTTGTCGATCAGCACGATCTGGCTCGGTTCGAGCCGATAGAATTCCACGTGGGCGTAGGCATCCCGCAAGGCAGTTGGTCCCTCTGACAGCCGCCCGAGGAAGGGGTAGCGCGCTTCAAGCATTAGTCGGACATGTGCCCGCTCGGGCGGATCGGTGATGCGACGCGCCTCTCCCGAAATCTGCACGCCGCGGATATCATCAAAGTCGCAATAGTCCGGCGCCACCGTAGCCGCGATTCGCGGCTCGGCGTCGAGTTCGACGGAATGTCGACTCGCTGGATCAGAGATCCACAGCAGGGCAAGACCGTCGCGGACGTAGAACACGTTTGCCGCGTGTGGGCCGTTCGGGCCACAGGTCGCCAAGGACACGACATGATGCGTATCAAGGAACGCGGTGATCCGTGCTGTGGTTTCGTCGCTCATGCTCGCAATTTTCGAACTCCGCAAACTTACGGGGTCCTCCGCCTCCGTTATTTTTGCGACAGGTCGATGTTCCCGATCGACGCTCTTGTTACAGGCTTAAGACGGTCTCAGATAGGAACCTGCGGATAGGCGGGACACCCTGATGTCAATTGCCCTGGAAAAGCGGCTTGCCCTTGTTGACGAAAGCCTCGTAGGCCCGCTCGTAGTCCTTGGTCTGCATGCAGATCGCCTGCGCCTGCGCTTCGGCTTCGATCGACTCGTCGACGCCCATGCTCCACTCCTGATGAATGCAGCGCTTGGTCATGGCGTGGGCGAATGTAGGCCCGTCGGCGAGAGACTTCGCGATCGCCTGCGCCTCGGCAAGCACGGCTTGCGGCTCGCAAAGCCTGTTGTAGAAGCCCCAGCGCTCGGCCTCGGTGCCATCCATGCCTCGGCCAGTGTATAGCAGCTCAGCCGCACGACCCGTCCCAATGATCCTCGGCAGCACGTTGCATGCACCCATGTCGGAGCCAGCGAGGCCGACCCGCACGAACAGAAAGGCGACCTTGCTCCGCGCGGTCCCGTAGCGCAGATCCGAAGCCATCGCCAGTATAGCCCCAGCACCGGCACAAATGCCGTCGACCGCTGCGACGACCGGCTGCGGACAGGCGCGCATCGCCTTGACCAGATCGCCGGTCATCCGGGTGAAGGCGAGCAGGCCGGACATGTCGCCCTTGCGTTGCATCTCCACGAGCGGACCAATGATCTCATGCACATCGCCTCCGGAGCAGAAATTTCCCCCGGCCCCGGTGATCACGACGCTCTTGATGCCCTCGGCATAGACTAGGTCGCGGAAAGTGTCGCGCAACTCGGCATAGGATTCCAAGGTCAGCGGATTTTTTCGCTCCGGCCGATTGAGCGTAACTGTGGCGACTTTTCCCTCCAGCTGCCAAAGGAAATGTTGCGGCTTGAAATTTGCGAAATCAATACGGGGCGGTTGGAAACGCTTTGTCGTCTCGCTCGCTGCGACGCGCGGCTCATCGAAACGGCTCTTTGCTGCTCCAGCAGACATCATCATCTCTCCTTTCAACCGGCAAAGGTAAGCCCACCGCTGACGCTCAACACCTGACCGGTGATGTAGTCGGAACGGGGGCTCGCGAAAAACACCACCGCGTCTGCGATTTCCTGCGGCTTGGCAAAACGCCGGAACGGAATGGCGCGAAGAAAAGCCTCCTTCAGCTTTTCCGGCCGCGACTGAAGCATGGGCGTATCGGTCGGGCCAGGGCAGACACAGTTCACGTTGATCGAATGGCGCGCCACTTCGCGGGCGAGCGACTTGGTGAAGGCAATTACTCCACCTTTGGCAGCAGCATAGGTCGTTTCGCCCCCGCTGCCCACCCGGCCGGCATCGCTCGAGACGTTGACGATCTTTCCTTTGCCTGCGGCGATCATGCCGGGAAGCAGCGCTTGAGTGAGGTGCAACATCCCGCCGAGATTGATTGCGATGACGCGGTCCATGTAGTCAGGCGGGTTTTCGATAAACGGCTGGATGTCGTTCCAGCCGGCTGCATTGACCAGAATATCGATGCGAGGATGTCGCTTCAGCACATCGGCAGCGCAGGAGCGCACTGAATTCTGATCGGCGAGGTCGATCGTCACGAATTCGACCGAAAAATTCGTGATGGCTGCTTCCCGCTCGAGTTCCATGCCTTTTTCCGCATTCACATCGGCGCAAATGACGGTCGCCCCGGACTGGGCAAACTCCATCACTGTTGCCTTGCCGATGCCGGACGCGCCGCCTGTGACCAGCACCGTCTTGCCTTCGAATCTCATTGCACGTCTCCTATTCTCCGCCGCGTCGCGATCACTGCAATGCGCCGGCAAAAAATGCTTCGACTCGCTGCCGCGTTTCCGCATTCGTTAGCAGGCGACGGGTACCTTCCAGCTCGTCGCGATAGCCGTCTTCGCCGGGCTCGGCAGCGGCCGCGATACAGGCTTTGCTCCAGGCGAGGGCGGCGGCAGGAAGCGCAGCGATTCCCCCGGCGATTTCAGCCGCGCGCGCCGACAATTCCGCGCGCGGCACTGCCCAGTGAACCACGCCGAGTTTGCGCGCCGCCGCCCCATTGATGATTTCAGCGCCCAAAATCAACCGGGCAGCCACGGACCGTCCGCAAAGCCTGGTCAAGCGCTGCGTGCCGCCGGCGCCGGGGATCAATCCGAGCCGAACCTCCGGCAGCCCGACCTTCACGTCGTTGGCGACGATGCGCAGGTCGCAGGCAAGCGCCAGTTCGAGCCCCCCGCCCATCGCCGCCCCGCCGATCTCCGCCATCGTGACTTGCGGCAGCTGCTCGATGCGCTGGTAGAGGCGCTGAATACCGGCGACGTATGCATACATCCGATCAGGACCGCGCGGCGCGTCCACGTGCTCGCGCACTTGTGCAAGGTCGGCGCCGGCGCAGAATACTTTCTGGTCCGACCGTAGGTGCAGAACCTTCCAATTCGAGCGCGCCGCGAGGTCATCGAGCTTGCCGACGAACAAGCGGACCCAGTCCTCGTTGATGGCGTTCACCGGCGGACGGCTGAGCGTCAGAGTCGCGATTTGATCGGCGATCGTAACCTTGAACATGATGATGTTCTTCCTCTCTGTCACGTTTCCTTGCGCACGACCCGCCGATGCGGCTCTGCGACGAATGACCGGTCGAGATACGAGAGATCTGGCATCAGATGCTCCCGCCGTTCTGGCCGGGAGCGGACGTGCATGCTTTGCTCCGCAGCATGAAACGCTGGATTTTTCCGGTCGCCGTCTTCGGCAGGCCGTCCACGAACTCGATCCAACGCGGATATTTCCACGGTCCGATGGTCCGCTTCACATGCACCTTGAGCTCCTCGTAGAGGGCGCGATTTGGACCATTTTCGCGCCGATCCTTGAGCACGATGAAGGCCTTCGGCTTGATCAACCCGTTGCCGTCCTCTGCAGGCACGACGGCTGCTTCGAGAACGCACGGATGGGCGATCAAGGCTGCCTCGACCTCGAAGGGAGACACCCAGATGCCGCTCACCTTGAACATGTCATCGGTGCGGCCGCAGAAGATGTAGATTCCGTCGGAACGTCGCAGATACTTGTCGCCTGTGCGCGTCCACTCGCCCTCGAAGGTGCGGCGCGATTTCTCCCGCTGGTTCCAGTAGCCAGCGGCCGCAGATTGGCCACGCACCAGGAGTTCGCCGATTTCGCCGTCGGCGGTATCGCGCCCGTCTTCATCGACGAGTCTCAGATCATATTCTTTCACAGGCACGCCCGCGGTGCCGTACTCGACCGCGTGCGGAAGGTTGGTCAGGTAGAGATGCCCCATCTCGGTCGAGCCGACGCCGTTGATGATGTCGAGACCGAAACGCGCTTTCCAGGCTTCCCCGACATGCGCCGGGAGCGGCTCGCCGGCCGAGAAGCACAGCCGCAGCCGGCTGGAGCCGTTCTCCGGCGTGCAGTCGGGATCGGCGAGAATGGCTGCGTAAAGGGTCGGAACGGCGTAGAACATCGTCGGCTGGTAGCCTCGTAATGTCTCGAACACCGTCTGCGGGGTGGGCCGCTCGGGGTAAAACACTGATGTCGCTCCGACCGACATTGGACAGATGATGGCGTTGCCGAGGCCATAGGCGAAAAAGAGCTTCGCCGCGGAAAATACGACGTCGTCCTCACGAATCCCGATGCGGTCCTGGCCGGAGAGCCGCGCCATGGCCATCGGAGTCGAATGCACGTGCATCACCCCTTTCGGCATTCCCGTGGTGCCGGAGGAATACAGCCAGTACGCGATCTCGTCGGCGCAGGTTCTGGCTGGCGCGGACCCTTCGTTCTCGGCGGCCAGCAGCCTATCCAATCGCGGCACCGAATCCGGACCGCCGCCGACCACGATGATGGCCTTTAGCGTCGAAACTCCCTTCGCCGCTTCCTGTATTGCCGGCAGCAGCGCGGTCGAAACGAACGCCGCCTTGGCCCGCGAGTCTTCGAGCAGGTAGCGGTATTGATCGGTGGTGAGCCGCGTGTTGAGCAGGACAGGTATGATGCCTGCGCGGATCGCTCCCCAGAATAGGACTGGAAAATCCACCGTGTCGAGCAGGATGACCGCAATTCGATTCTCTGGCTCGATTCCCATCCGCGCGAGCATCGGGCCGATGCGTGAGGCCGAATCACGCAATTCGGCGTAAGTAATGTTTCGCGCCGGATCGATGAAGGCGGTTTTCTCGCCCCGGCCCTCGGCAACATTGCGATCCACGAAATCGACGGCAGCGTTATAGTCGTGAAGGGCGGTCATTGGTCTGCGCCCATAACGGTTTGGCACGCTGATTAAGACGCAAGCACGGGAGGCAGTCCTTGATCTATGTCATGTGGCGGCGCCCGCGGCCCCCGTACGATGGCGCCACCGGGTGAGACCCGGCCAGCTACCATAGCCGCACGGTCATTCTTGGCGGGCGGCGGTGTGGAGGGTCGCTCCATGCAGCGAGAGAACCCGCAGCCGAGGAAGCGATTGCTCCGGGTGAGACTCAACGGACGCTGGCGTGATGACGCCGTGGCCGAAAATCAATTGCTCGTCGATTATCTGCGGGACGTCGCACGCCTGACCGGCGTCAAGACCGGATGCGACGGCGGCGAATGCGGCGCATGCACAGTCCTGGTCGACGGCGAGGCGGTGCCCTCTTGCATCATGCTTGCGGTCCGATGCGAAGGACGCTCGGTCGAGACCATCGAAGGCCTCGCACAGCAAGGTCGTCCCAGCCGGCTGCAGCGCGCTTTTCACGAAAAGCTCGGGACGCAATGCGGCTTCTGCACGCCCGGCATGATCATGGCGGCCGAAGGGCTCCTACGCCGAAATCCGAACCCGAGCGACGGCGAAATCCGCGCGGCCCTATCGGGCAATCTCTGCCGTTGCACCGGCTATGTGAAGATCATCGAGTCGGTAAAGACGGCTGCGGAGATGGGGTCATGACCGCCGGTCCGAATAGCGATGCCAGGCGTCCAGGTGTGCCGCTGATCGACGGCATTGAGAAGGTCACTGGGCGCGCGCGCTACACGGCGGACCTTGAGCATGCCGACGCGCTGGTCGGCCGCATTTTTCGCAGCCCGGTGAGTCACGGCGAGATCGTTCGTCTCGATGTGTCCAAGACCCGCGCCCTTGAGGGGGTGATGGCCGTGGTGACCGGCGAAGATTGCCCGCACACCTATGGCGTTCTGCCAGTCGCCATGAACGAGTATCCACTGGCCCGTGAGCGGGTGCGCTATCGTGGAGAGCCGGTCGCGGCCGTTGCGGCGACGAATGCGCAGACCGCCGCGCGCGCACTCGAGCTGATCGAATTCGAGGTGCGCGAGCTTCCGGCCTATTACACGTCCGAGCAGGCGCGCACCACGGGCGCGACCTTGCTGCACGACAACAAGCCCGGCAATCTCGAGCGCGAGGTGCACCACGAATTCGGCGATGTGCGACAGGGCTTCGCTGCGGCCGACCTCGTGCGCGAGGATCGGATCACCTGCGCCGAGGTCAATCACGCGCAGATCGAGCCGCATGCGTGCCTTGCCGATTACGATCCGCTGACCGGGCGGCTCACCGTGCAAAGCGTATCGCAGGTCGGTTACTACCTGCATCTGATGGTGGCGCGGTGCCTGGAGATGGACACCTCGCGCATCCGCGTGGTGAAGCCCTTCATCGGAGGTGGGTTTGGAGCGCGTGTCGAGGTGTTGAACTTTGAAATCATCACCGCCCTCCTCGCCCGCGCCGCCGCTGGAAAGGTAATGATGCGACTGACGCGCGAAGAGAATTTCCTTACCCATCGTGCGCGTCCGCAGACCGACATCAAGTTGAAGCTGGGAATGCGGCAGGATGGGCGCATCACCGCCTGCGAGTGCGAGGTGCTCCAGCGCGGTGGCGCCTATGCCGGCTATGGCATCGTAACAATTCTTTACGCTGGCGCTCTGCTGCAAGGCATCTACGATATTCCAGCCATCAAATACGACGGCTATCGGGTTTACGCCAATCTCCCGCCGTGTGGTGCGATGCGCGGTCATGGCTCAGTGGATACTCGCCACGCCTTCGAATGCCTGCTCGATCGCATGGCGCGCGAGCTTGAGCTCGATCCCTTCGCCGTTCGCCGCGCCAACCTGTTGCGTGCGCCGACGCGCACCATGAACGACCTCATGGTCAACAGTTACGGCCTTGAGGAGTGTCTCGACCGAGTGGAACGAGCGAGCCGATGGCGCGAGCGCATCGGCAACCTATCGGCTGGCAAGGGCCTCGGCATGGCGTGCTCCCACTACGTCAGCGGCGCGGCGAAGCCGATTCATTGGACCGGAGAGCCGGATGCGGTCGTGAACGTGAGGCTCGATTTCGACGGCGGCGTGACGGCGCTCACTGGCGCGGCGGATATTGGGCAAGGCTCTTCGACCATGGTCGCCATTGCGGTTGCAGAAACGCTCGGCGTCTCGCTCGAGCGCGTGCGGGTGGTCGCCGGCGACAGCGCCGTGACGCCAAAGGACAACGGCGCCTATTCCTCGCGTATCACCTTCATGGTCGGCAACGCGGCGATCAATGCCGCCAGGACGCTCAAGGCCATCCTTGCGGAGGCGGCGGCGCGCAAGCTCGAGGCACGTCCCGAAGACATCGAATGCGTGGGCGAATCGTTCCACGTTGGATCGGCGGGACAATCGAGCCTTCCCTTCACCGAGGTCGTGAAGGCCGCGCTCGTCGACCGTGGCCCGATTACCGTGTCGGGAACGTTCACCTGTCCACCCGACGCGCAGGGCGGCAAGCATCGCGGGGGCGCCGTAGGCTCGACCATGGGGTTCAGCTATGCCGCCCAAGTGGTGGAAGTGAGCGTCGACGAAGCGACCGGTTTGGTCACGGTCGACAAGGTCTGGGCCGCCCTCGACTGCGGCCGTGCGATCAATCCTCTGGCGGTGGAAGGACAGATTGAGGGATCGGTCTGGATGGGGATGGGACAGGCGCTGAGCGAGGAAACGCACTACGTCAATGGCCTGCCGGTCCATGCCAGTCTGCTTGAATACCGCGTTCCGACCATCGCGGAGTCGCCGCCGATCGAGGTCCAGATCGTGGAAAGCCACGATCCGTACGGGCCCTTCGGCGCCAAGGAGGCAAGCGAGGGCGCGCTGGCTGGCTTTCCGCCGGCATTGGTCAATGCGGTCACGAACGCCATCGGGATTGATTTGGACGAATTGCCGGTGACGCCCGACCGGGTGATGGAGGCGCTGGTCGAACGGCGGCGCCAAGCACGGCTTGCGATTGCGCGGAGGGCCGCGTCATGAGTGCGTTGATGCCTGAACTCCATCTCGCCCACCCGCACAATGTCAGCGATGCAATCACGACGCGTCGGAAACATCCGAGCAGCCGTTTCATCGCTGGCGGAACCGATCTTCTCGTCACCCTGCGCCACGGTCTCAGCAGTCCTGATCTGCTGATCGATCTTTCCGGCATCGATGAGCTGGCGGAGATCGAATTCGGCGCTCACGGGCTGCGTATCGGGGCCGGGGTCACCATCGCTGCGCTCGCCCGCAATCCGATGATCGCGGCGCATTATCGCGCGGTGATGGAAGCCGCCGAAGCCATCGCAGCCCCCGGCCATCGCGTGATGGGGACAATTGGCGGCAATCTTTGCCTCGACACTCGCTGCATCTACTACAATCAGAGCGAATGGTGGCGCCAAGCCAACGGATTCTGCCTGAAGCATTGCGGCGAGATCTGCCACGTTGCTCCGCAAGGCCAGCGCTGCCACGCCGCGTTCACCGGCGATCTCGCGCCAGCGCTGCTCGCACTCGGTGCCGAAGCGGAGATTGCCGGTACGCGGGGCCGCCGGCGGATTCCGCTCGGCGACCTTTATGTCGAAGACGGCCGCGCCCATCTCGCGCTTGCCGATGACGAGCTCGTAGTGGCGGTGCATCTGCCGCTGGACCCGCCGCCCTCGGCTTATTCCAAGGTGCGCGTACGCGGCGCCATCGATTACCCCCTGGCCGGGGTGGCGGTAGCCCTGAGCGCAGCCGACGGAGCGGTGAAATCGCTGCGCATCGGGCTCACCGGCACCAACTCTCGACCGTTCCTTCTTACTGGGACCGATGCCATCGTTGGCCGGCCGATCGACGGAAAGGCGCTGCAGGACATCGACCGGCTGGTCCAAAAGCAAGTCCGGCCCATGCGCACGACGGTCACATCCGCTCACTACCGCCGACTTGCAGCCGCGGCGCTGGCGCGCCGCCTGGCCGCAGCGCTTTTTGTTCAAGCGCAGCGCGAGACTGTTGCGTCGGTAGCCAAATGAGCAGTCACCATGTCCTGCTCAAGGAATGACAGCAGTTGCTTCGAGCTCGATCTTTGCAGGATGATCTAGGAGATCGGCGACGAAGATCATGCTCATCGCCGGGTAATGCTTGCCCATCAGTTGTCGCCAGATGCGTCCCAACTCGGCTCGCGCTGAGAGATAAGCCGGCTTGTCGATGCAGTAGGCTGTCATCCGGCAAATATGGTTCGGCTCGCCACCGGCTTCCCTGAGCACCCCGAGGACGTTCTTGAGCGCCTGCTCGAATTGCGAGACCAGGTCCTCGCTGTGGAACTGGTGCTGTTCGTCCCAGCCAACCTGGCCGGCGATGAACACGATGCGGCCCGCCGGGGCGGCGATCCCGTTGGCGTATCCAACGGGCGGCGCCCAATCGGGTGGAAGCAGGACCTGCGCTGACATCGATGGTCTCCTAGACCCGTTAGGAAAGATGGCCGTTTAGGCGCTCTGACACAGCACAATCACCACACTCCAAGATGGCGGATCATCACCTCGCGATCGGCCGCGAGCGCGAGGGGGGTACCGCGCCAAGCCCGATGGCCGTCGTGCGCTTGAGGAAGTCACGGCGAGAAAAGTTCCATTGCATGCTGGTCATCGTTACCTCCCGGTTTCCTGGAAGAGTTCACTCTCGAATCGAGTCCGTAGCTCTGGGCCGTGGTTGGTGCCTGCCGCAGCACGAAGCGTTGAATCTTGCCGGTTGCCGTCTTCGGCAGCTCGGCGACGAAGTTGATCCAACGGGGGTATTTGTATGGAGCAAGCCCGTTCTTGCAGAGTTCGAGCAGCTCGGCCGCAAGCGCATCGGTGCCTTCGCGGCCGTCCTTGAGAATGACAAAAGCCTCGGGCTTGATGAGCTCGTCTTTGTCGGCACGACCAACGACGGCCACCTCCACGACAGCGGGATGCTCGACGAGCTTTGATTCGATCTCAAACGGCGAGCACCAAATACCGCCCACCTTCAACATGTCGTCGCTGCGGCCGCAGTAGTAGAAATACCCCTCGGCGTCGCGGCGATAGGTGTCGCCGGTATTGAGCCAACCGTCCACCATGTTGGCCGCTGTGCGCTCGGCGTTGTTCCAGTAGCAGCGCGCGGTCGAGTCGCCGGAAATGAAGAGACGGCCGGTCTCGTCGGCGCCGACCTCATTACCTTGCTCATCGAGTATGCGTGCGCGATAGCCGGGTACGACCCGGCCGCTCGATCCGGGTTGGACGTCGTCGGGCGTATTGGAAATGAAGATGTGCAGCGCCTCGGTCGAACCGATACCGTCGAGGATCCCGATTCCGGTCTCCTCGCGCCAGCGCCGCAGGATCTCTGCCGGAAGCGCTTCACCGGCGGAAACGCACAGGCGAACCGAAGACAAATCCGGCTTTTCCTTGCCAAAGTGCTGCAGGTAGGCGGCGTAGAGTGTCGGAACGCTGAAATAGAGCGTCGGCCGAAATCGTTCGATGATTGGAAAGCTCGTCGCCGGACCAGGACGGTACTCATTCAACACCGCCGTGGCGCCGACCCACAGTGGGAACGTCATGTTGTTGCCGAGGCCATAGGCGAAGAACAGCTTGGCCTCGGAATAGCAGACGTCGTCGGGCCCGACCCCCAAGGTCTCGACGCCGAAGTGCTGACTGGTGACGACCGGGTCGCGGTGCCGATGCACGGCCGCTTTCGGCGGTCCGGTGGAGCCGGAGGAATACAGCCAGAAGCAGTCATCCTCGGCCGCGGCCGCGAGCGCCTCGAATGGCGGCTCGCATTGCGCCAGCAGCGTCGCGAGGGATGGGTCTTCGCCGTCGGTCCTGAGGGCCTGACGCGGAGGGTGCGTGGCGTCGGCGATGCCGGCTTCGACCTCACCGGCAAATTCCGGCGAATACGCGATGGCGGCAGCGCCCGAATCATCGATCATGAAAGAGTAGCTGGCCTGCCGCAGCAGAGTGTTGAGAGGGACCGGTATGATTCCCGCTTTGATCGCGCCCCAGAACAGATAGAAGAATGCGGGACAGTCCTTCACGACCATCAACATGCGTTCGCCGCGTCGAAGCCCAAGCCGCATGAGGCCAACGGCGCAACGGTCGACATTGGCGGCTAGCTCCGCGTACGTGACGTGGCCGTGCATCGTGCGGATCGCCACTTTGGCCCCGCGTCCCTCGCCGATGTGCCGATCGATGAACGGAACGGCCACGTTGAAACCGGGCGAGAAGCGCAGGCCTGACGGGCGCTGCGACGTGTCGATTTCGACCGTGTTACTCTGCATCACCTTCAACCCTTTATTGAAACAATGTCAGATAGTTAGAAACACGCGTGGCAATGCTTATTTTAAATTATCCTAACAGCGCCGGGCTCTTCATTTCATTGACTTGGATCAAGCCACTGGTGCCATTCCGCAGATATAAAAAAATGAGCGGCCTCCGCGCTCCGGGACGGTAAACCTGGCAGTCGGCGATGTGGCGCAGCAGGGCAGTCGTTGGAGCCGCTGTCAGAGCTGCCGTCGAACCGGGTCGAGGTGATCGGTCGCTCAAGCGCGCGACAAGGAACGAAACCGGTGAACGATCACGATGTGCTGCAGGCCCTGAGAGGGGTGAACGACCCCGAAATCGGCATCAACATCGTCGATTTGGGTCTCGTGTACCGCGCTGAACGCAGGCCGGAAGGAATCGAGGTCGCGCTGACGCTGAGTACGCCGTCCTGCCCGCTGTCGGAAATGCTAGTCGAGGAAGCGCGGGAAGTGCTCCAAACGCGGTTTGTGGACGCGCCCTCGATCCACGTCGAGCTCATCTGGGATCCGCCCTGGACGCCTGACCGAATGAGCGAAGCCGCCCGCCGTCAGTTGGGCTGAGCGCGCGCGAACGCAGGCGATGTCCATGTCCGATGCAGTTGCTTCAGCCGGCGCCGCGAACACGAAAGAGCGGTCAACTGCGCCACAGCCGAACCGGCGTCGGCTGCGCCTGATTCCTGTGGCGATCGGTGCGCTGGCGATGGCGCTCGGACTCTGGACCGGACTGGCGCGGCTGGGTCTTCCGCTTCCCGGGGGCATGCCGTCGATGGCCGAATTCCACGGCGCCCTCATGATTTCCGGGTTTCTCGGAACCCTGATCAGCCTCGAACGGGCGGTGGCGCTTGGTCGCGGGTGGGCCTATGCCGCTCCCTTGCTGTCGAGCATGGGCGCGCTTGCGCTATTTGCGGGCATGCCTCGCCTTGGCGCTCTGGCGTTCATCTCGGCGAGCGGAATTCTGTTGCTTGCCTCGGCCAGCATTGCCGTTCGTCAATTCGCGCTGTTCACCGTCGTGCTGGCGATCGGGGCGGCTTGTTGGACTGCAGGAACATTCGAGTGGCTGATGGGCTATTCCACCCCTGCGGTCGTTGGCTGGTGGTTCAACTTCCTGATCCTGACCATCGCCGCTGAACGGCTCGAGCTCAGTCGCATCGTGAGCCCGCCGCCGTCGAGCCAAGTCATGTTTGCCGTTGCCGTGCTGTTCCTGTTGCTCGGCGGTGCACGCGGGGAGCTCGCCGGAGCGTGGGCGCCATTCACCGCAGTTGGACTTCTCGGATGCGCAGCATGGTTGCTGCACCATGACATCGCCCGCCGGACCGTTCGTCAGGTCGGCCAGCCCCGCTTCTCCGCGATTTCGATCTTGGCTGGTCATATATGGCTGGGCGTGGCTGGCGTCTTGCTGCTGATGACGCCGCCAAGTGCCGCGGCATTCTCCTACGACGCGGTGGTGCACGCAATCGCAATCGGGTTCGTGCTGTCCATGGTGTTCGGACACGCCCCAATCATTCTGCCGGCGGTTACCGGAGTACGCGTGCGCTATAGTGGCTTGGCATACGCACCCCTTGTTCTTCTGCACATTTCGGCCGCCCTGCGGGTTGGGAGCGACGTATTAGAGTGGATCGACCTGCGCGCCGTCAGCGGAACAGTTACGGTCGTCGCGCTGGTCAGCTACGTGGCTACACTGGCCGCAGCATCCTGGAAAAGGCCCCGCTATCCGGCGGCCTGAGTCGGGCAGAAAAGGCCGGACCGCGGATCCCTGGCTTACCGTGCGCCGCCAAAGACGCCGCGGATTGCCGCCCGCTCATCGGAAGCAAGCTGACGCAGCTTGGCGACATCGCTCACCGCCACATGGGAGGCGTGCACCGCAACCCCAACGGATCTCAGTTTAGCGAAGGCACGAGAGAGCGATTCGGGCTTGAGGCCGAGCCGTGCTGCGATCAGCACCTTATCATACGGCAGCGCGATGACGCAGGAGCCATGATCGATCGGAGCAAGCGAGGCGAGGAACTCCGCGACCCGCTGTACCCCGCTTTGTGCCTTGAGCTGCTCGACTTGCTGCACCAAGTGGTGCAGATGTTGGGATGTGGATGCAATCATGGCCAACGCAATATCCGGACTTTCGCGAATGCAGCGGACGACATGATCGGCCGGTATTCGCACGACGCGCGCGTTGCTGACCGCCTCCGCAGTGGCCGGATAACGGGCGCCGGTGAATGCGACCGCCTCGGCAAAGCTGTCGCCCTTCGTCAAAACGTGAATCACCGTTTCCTCGCCTGATAGCGTGACCCGGTATAGCTTCATCCAGCCGTCGATCATGATGAAGAACGCCGTCGCTGGATCGCCTTGTCGAAACAGTGACTCGTGCTGCGTCAGCATGACGGCGGTGGCTGGCGCGATGATGTGCTCGACCGTCTCGGGCTTGAGACCTCGAAAGACGGCAATGCGCGTAATGATTTGGAGGTCCCCGGCAGTAGGCTTCGAGACCATGTTGAAAGCAATCCGAGAGCTAGACAATCACACTCCCCTCTCGCCGCTGGCGAACAACTGCGGATGGCGGCGAACGGGCAGTCACAACATCGAGTTCCCGACGATAGAGAATTTTGCGCCCAGGGGCCATAGGTGAGGCGGCCCTCCTCTCGGGCGGCGCTCTGTGTGCGGGCGGTCCGCCGGCAATGTTGTGTTTCACGTCGAGGCAGCGACCAAGGGAGCCGCCGTAGGCGAAAATCCAGAATTTTGGTACTAAAATATCGACGTGAGCTTGCTGCGCTGACGCCATCGCGCGGCAACTGTCGAGGTTGAGCGGAGGCCGTTGTGAGTTGTGCCAGATCAGAAGGCGGCGCGCGAGTGTGGCGCTCGCCCGAGGCCGTCCATATCGACGTCCGCGGGCTCGATCCGCCGGAGCCGATGGTGGCGATTCTGCGGATGATCGATCACGGTGAGGTCGACTCCGTTCTCATCGCCCATCTCGATCGCGAGCCGATCTTTCTCTACGCGGAACTCGACGATCGCGGATGGCGCCACGAAATCATTCCGCCATGCGGGGGGCCGGCCTGCCAGGACGAGGTGAAGCTTCGCCTGGTCCGCTGGAGTACATGACGCTCGCGGCCACCTTCCTTGCGGGTGCCAAAAGCCGGCTGCTGCCGGCCACGATCCCGTTTCGCTTTTTTGCAGCAGCGGCGATCTTTCACGTGCTGATGTGGCTCGTGCTGCTGACGGATGCGAGCCAGGTGGCAAGCTTTCGCGGGGGGCCGGGTCCGGCGCTGGCGGCCGTCCATCTATTGACGCTGGGCGTTCTGACGACGACCGCAATCGGCGCCTCGGTGCAACTGCTGCCGGTCGCGACGCGACGTGCGCTCGTTGCCGTTTGGCCGATCAAACTCGTGTTCTGGCTCACCGTTCCTGGACTGGTGGCCCTGGTCGCCGGCATGTATGCGGCGCAGATGGCTGTTTTGGTCCTCGCCACGATCATGACGGCCATCGGCTTGATGGTGTTCGCGGCTCTCCTCGCCGATAATTTGTGGCGCGCCGGCAGCCTTCCCGTTGTTGCGGCCTATGGTTGGGCGGCACTGACGGCTCTCCTCCTGCTCGTCGGTCTCGGGCTTGCACTCGCATTCGACTACGGGATCACGACGCTGCCCGATCACAGCGCGGCGGCGCTCGCGCACATGATCCTGGGCGGCTTCGGCTTCATGGGGATGCTTGCACTCGGCTTCAGCCACGTGCTGGTGCCGATGTTCGCGCTCGCCGCCGCGCCGACGAAGCGACCTGCTTTCATCGGATTCGTCCTTGCGGCCGCGGCCGTGGCACTGGGCGGCCTGGGCGCGCTCGTCGATAGCACTTGGATGCTCACGTCCGCCTTGCTGATCGGCCTATGTGCCGCTGGGCTGCATCTCTGGCTCATGCATCGCGTGCTCGCGACCGGCATGCGCAAGCGCCTGGGGCTATCCTTCGTGCTCATACGCACCGCTTGGGTGATGCTGCCAATGACACTCCTCGTCGGTCTTGCCGCCCTTTACGGATTCGCCGGCCCGAACGGGCCAACGCTGTTTGGATTCATGCTGATCGGCGGCTGGCTGCTGACCTTTCTGCTCGGTATCCTGCAGCGGATCTTGCCATTCCTGGCTTCGATGCACGCGGCCCGCTCGGCTGGCGGCGCGCCGCCCCTGATGTCTGAGCTCGCCGGGTCGGGACCGCTCAAGGTGCATGCTATATGCCATGCCTTGGCACTCGCCGTGCTGGGATTGGCGATTGCTGTCGATTCCGCCGGGCTGGTCCGCATCGGCACCGCCGCAGGGCTTGTTGGTAGCGTGGCTTTCGCCTGGTTCACTGGCGACGTGACGCGCCGCCTGGTGCGGCGATCATAACGCGCTCGACGCTGGCCCCGGTGACAATCGCGCAATGCCCGAAAAGTCGAAGCGTGGCTGACATTCAGGCTGCGATTTCGATCGCATGTTCAAAGCAGAGCTGTTGCGAGGGGCGGAAACCGCAATGATCGAGGAAGCCGAGAAGCTCGCGATCGCGCCAATCGATTTCAGTTCGGATGTGCTCGACCCGAAGCGTCATCAGATTGATCAAGATCTGCGAAATGAGCGCCCGCCCGATGCCCTGCGCCTGGTAGTCCGGATCGACGCCGATCGTATCCATCACCGCCGTCGGCTCGACCCGTCCGAATTCGCCGAAATCGACACGTGCCATGATGAAACCGACCGGCCCTCCATAGCGCTCGGCGACCAAGGAAACGCGCACGTCCGATTCATGTAGCGCTTCCGCCAGCTTGCGTTCGAAATAGGCAGAGCGGTCACGTCCAGTGATTCGGCGGTCGATTGCAATCAGTGCGCGGAGATCGCCTTCGATCATCGTGCGCACCGGAATCCGGTCGCGCGCCAGGGGACCAAAGTCCGGGGCTGCAGGCCTGCCGTAGTTGATCTCGACAACATCGTCGGTGCGCTCGGGAATCGTACGCGCGCATTCAGCCATAGCCACCTCCACTGACGTCACACCTCTTCGCTTGTCTCGTCCAGCAGCTCGGCAACCGAGCGCTGCAAGGCGAGGCGGGGGCCGAGTTTGAAACCCGCGGCGTCGAAGAACCGCAGGAGATCGTGGTTGGTCCAGTCCGCCTGGGATTGCAATGAGCGTATCCCCCTGCAACGCATGATCTCGCTGAGCTCCTCCATGAGCGCCTGGCCGATGCCGCGCTCCCGACTCTCCGCCTCGACGCCAATCGCATCGAGAACGGCGATGGCGTGCTCGCGGCCGAACTCGCCGCGCAGAATGCGGGCGATGGCGAACCCGCGCAGCGAGTTACCCTGCATCACGCCGAGATGGATGAAGTCATCGGGATGGACCCTCGCGGCCGCGAAACGCTTCTCAAAAAAGTGACGCCGCGCATGACCGCTGTGGGCGCGATCGATCGCAATCACCCGTTCGACATCATCGACGCCGAGCACTCGAGCGTTGCGGTTAGTAACAGCAGAAGCGGCAACCATGAAGGACCTCACGCGTTTTCGAGGTATTCTTGCAGGAGGCGGGCTTCGGTGTCCGTATCCATGCTTTCCTCGAGCAGCGGCAACAGCGCCATTTCCTCCTTCTGAACGTGCGCCAGCATGCGTTCGCACAGCTCCTGGCCGAGACGGCGGAACTCCATCCACTTGGCATCATCGAAGCCTCGAGCGGCCGCCTCGCGTGCCAGTTCAGCGACATGGATTCCAATTGGGCGCATCGCACTGTGCTCGTCGGTCAGATGCGCGCCAATGGCTTCATCCCCCATTGCATCGAGATACGTGAACAGGTGGTTCTCCTCGAACGCGAAATGGCGCTGAACCTCGGCTTCCACGCCAGTAGAGAGATCCGACAACAACTGCGCGACGTCGCGGTCACTTGTGCTCGGTGGGCCGCCGCGGCGGTGACGTGCGAGCAGTTGCTCAAGCCGCTCCAGGAGCGCGACGGTCGCGCGATGCTCCTCGTGAAGCGTCTGGCTAATACGATTGGTGAAGCTCATCGCCGCGCTCACGCATGCAACTGTTGGTACTTCGCGAGCAGCTCGTCCTTGCTTTCGGCCCAATCCGCATTGGGCAGGATGCACTCAGCCGGGCACACCAGCTTGCATTGCGGCTCATCCTCGGCGCCGACGCATTCGGTGCACTTCATCGGATCAATCACATAGATTGGATTGCCGGCCGAGATCGCCTTGTTTGGACACACTGGCTCGCAGGCGTCGCAGGCGGTGCAGGCCTCGGTGATCATCAGCGCCATCGCTGTCTCCTCTTTCAGGCCGCGTTCGGCAGACTGCCGAGCGCGGCGAGCTTCTCGAATCGGTACGCACCCCAAAGCGCCGCCCCGATGGCTCCCGCGTAGATCGAGTCCGGATGGCTGCGCACCGTTGTCTTCATATCCTTCATCTTGGCGATGTCCTCCTCGACCGCGGCGACAAGTCCTTGGTCGAGAGCAAGTCCGCCGGTCATCATCACCACGCCCTGGGTCACCCCGACTGACTTGAGAAGCTTTGAGAGGCGGGCCGCCATCGATAAGTGAATACCCTTCAGAATGTTCGGAGCGGAGATACCGCGCGAGACCATATTGATGACGTCGGTCTCGGCGAGAACGGCGCAGATGCTGCTCACGACCTCGGGATTATCGGCCTGGCGCGACAGCGATCCGACCTCGTCCTGCGCAACGCCGAGATAGCGCGCAATGTTCTCAAGGAACTGCCCCGAGCCTGACGCGCATTGACTCGTCATCTTGTAACTCAAGACTTTGCCGCGCTCGTTGATGCTGATGGCGCGTCCATGCAGCGCGCCGACGTCGAGCACGGCTCTCGACCCGGGATCGAAGTAGACCGCGGCACGCGCGTGCGTCGTCATCGAATAGAAGTGGCCGGTATGGAACGGCACGCCCTCGCCCTCTCCGGTGGTGGCCACGTAATTGACGTCCTTCTCGGTCATATTCGCATCCGCGAGCACCTGGTCGTAGGCGACCCGCGCGAGCTGCATCGGGTCTCGCTGGCGGATGCGCAAGGTTGCGCGTGAAAGCCAGGCGCTCTCACCGTTCTCGACTCGGAACAATGCTGCTTTGACGGCGCCGGTGCCAACGTCGATGCCAGCCGCGATGGTCATGCTTCTCTCCCGTCAGCCTGCCCAAGATGGGTCCGACGCGCAAACTCCGCCGCCCCGAGCGCGCCGGTGTAGATCGATTCCGGATTGATGTTGATGGTGACGTCGCCGTAATTTTCCTTGATGAGCTTTCTCAGCTCACGCACTGCGGCTTCGTTCTTCGCTACGCCACCGGTGAAGGTGAACTCGTTGGTGACGCCGCCCGAACGCGAAATGATCGAGATCGCACGCAGAATGATGGCGCGGTGAAGCCCAGCCAGGATGTCTTCGCGCTTTTCGCCGAGCGACAGACGATCGCGCAATTCGGCACCGGCAAACACCGTGCAAGTCGAATTGATGCGTGCCGGGCGGTCGGATTTCATCGCGAGCGGACCCAATTCGTGCAGGCCCATGTTCATCTCGTCCGCGATATAGCCAAGATACCGCCCGCAGCCGGCCGCGCAGCGGTCGTTCATCTGGAAATTCTCCACGATGCCGTTGGTGTCGACCTGGATGCCCTTGGTATCCTGACCGCCGATGTCGAGAACGGTCCGCGTTTGGGGATACATCATGTGTGCGCCGAGGCCGTGACACAGAATCTCCGAGCGGATGTGCTCTTTGGAGAAGGGCAGCGTCACGCGACCGTAGCCGGTGCCGACCAAGTAAGTTTCCTCCAGATCGACGCCGAGCGCATTCTCGATCATGTTCTGAACGACGGCTCGCGATCTAATCGACGGATCGGAACTGAGCACGCGCTCAAGCGCACGTCGAAACTTGTCGCTCAACTCGCCCGCGGGCGGGCGGTTCTCCACCTCGATGATCGACTTGTCGTAAACGTTGAGCAGTAGATCATAGGAAAGGCTCGCAGCACGGGCGACCTCTTCCGCGTGCGCGTGATAGCGCGAGCCGGCGATGTCCCGAAAAAAGTCGGACTTGCGCTTGGCGCCCGGTGCATAGAGCTCCGGCGCCTCCGCGCGCAGTCTTTTGAACACCTCGCCGAGCGCGTCTTTCACGCCCGATTCGCGCCCGGCGAAGCGTTCGCCGCGAACTTGTCCGCCACAGGTGTGCTCAAGATCGCTGAGCTGCTCGAGAAACTGCTCGAGGCGGAAGGCACGTTCCAGGGCGTCGAGGAAGACGTCGAGATCGACGTTCCTGCGCGCGTCGTTGAGCGCCCGGCGGAACAGCGTGAAGCGCGCATCGACGCGCGCCTCTTCGCTCGCCACCCGGGCTGCGGTGCTGTAGTTGGAGCGTGAATTGGTGATGCCGCGGCCGATCACTTCGCGGTCCGCGTCGATAAGAACCGCCTTGGTGGTGGTCGAGCCGAGGTCGATGCCGATGAAGGTCTTCATGCTTGCTATCTCCCTCAGGCGGCAGCGCGCGCGCCGGCGCGCTTCTGCTCGATCATCTGGAAGTAACTCTCGAGCCGATTCTTGATGTTGGCAGCCGAGAAATAGCGTGGATCGACCAGATCGGATTCGACGAAGGCAGCCGGCTTTCCGGTGCGCTTCTCCACTTCGCGCATGATCAGCAGCTGTCCCGCCGAGAAACTGTTGCAGCTCTTGATCGAGTTGATCAGCAGACCATCGGCATCATATTCCTTGACGTAATTCGCCAGCATATCGATGCGCATCGGCAGACTGCGGTTGGTGTAGACGCCGAGGCAATACTCAGCCAGCGTCTCGATCGGCTTGTCCGGATCGTGCCGAAAGCCGAGGTCGTAGACGCCGCCGACCTTGGTGTAGCTCGAGGCCACGACGACGGCGCCTTCGTCGTAGAACATCTTCCAGAACTGGCGAAAATTGGTGTAGTTCGGCGGACCTTCGACGACGAGGCGATATTTCTCCTGGCCCATGTCGCCGTCCGGCGTGACTGGCCCCTTGCCCTCGGCGAGGCGCTGATCGACTTCGGCGCGCAGAAACTTGTAATATTCGATCGCGTCATCGGTACCGCGGAAGGCACCGAAGATCGGACCGATGTAGTAGATGCCTCCAAAATAGGCGTCGATCGGCGACGGCTTGTTCTTGGCGCTCTGCAGCACGCGCACGAGGTCATCCTCGGCCACGACCGATTTCTTGAGGTACTCGCGCAGTCGGTCGATGTCGAACTTGACCCCGGAGATGCGTTCGAGCTTGGGAATGACCTCGTCCTTGAGCTGCTTGACCATGTATTCGATCATGTTCTTGGTGATCTTGCCGTCGCCCATATAGGGTGTGTGCAACATGATCGTTTCGCATTTGTATTGCTCGCGCAGGAGCTCGAACCACTTCATGAAGGTGAAGCATCCGGTGTAGGACAGCAGCAGCACGTCCGGATCCGGCAGCTTCTTGCCGTTCGGGCCAATGTTGCCCTTGGCCATCATGCCGATGTCCGATTTCACGTAGGTGCAGACGTCTTCGGAGTGACCGATCTTCTCCGCCTCGAGCACGTAACCGCCGGATTGCCTGCGCAATCCGCTCTGGATTGCATTGACCTCGGGTAGATTGTTCACGAGGTCGAAGCACATGATCAGCTCGTTCAGATTGCCGGGCACGAAGGTCGAGACGACCTTCTCACCCGTCTCAGGCGCACTGGTCAGCCGGTCGTAATGGGCAGCCATCATGTCCTTCTGCTTCACCATGGAGGCGTCCTTCTCGACCTCCTTGGCGGGCGCTCCCTTTGGCGTGACGATGATCGTCATGTTCCGCTCCATAGCTTGATCGAGTCGGAGAACGTGCCGGCTTGCTCGCGAATCGGCTGCATCTGGCCGGAGTTCTCCGCGTATTTGAACGCGATGTACGGAATCTCCGCGTCCTTGAGGACATGCTGCAACATCGGTCGCTCGAGCAGGGCGGGGTCGCAGAAACTCGGACAGGCGAAGATCACGCCTTCCGCACCGGAACGCCGCACCGCACGTACCAGATGCTGGCCCTTCTCCTTCAGATTTGGTTCGTACTTCGCAGCGGTCGATTCCGATTGGTGCAGGAAAGCGAGCGCGAGATTCTGCAGCGGGTTGCCGTCGGTCGGAACGTCGGCGGTGAGCCAACGCGTGATCAGCAGCAAGTCGTCATCGACGACATAGCAGCCGGCGAGTTCCAGCGACTTGATCAGGTTGAGCGGGGGTTGCTCGCAGAACACGCCGGTGAGCACAATGCGGCAGTTGTCGCGCCGCGGCCGCTCCTCATTTGTCGCGGCTGCGACATAATCGCGGATCATTGCCGAATGTTCTTCGACCGGCAGCACCAATCCGGCGCGGAGCACGAGATAGACCTCCGCTGCGGGCGCCTGCCACGGGCGCTGCGCCCTGAAGGCGTATAGCTCGCGCACCAAGCGACGGTTCTCGTTGTAGACCGCGATCGACTGACGCAATTCGTCGTCGGTGACCGGCTTGCCGCGGAGCTCGCCGAGGTCGTGCATGAGCTCCGCAAGCTCGTTGATGTAGTAGTTCCCGCCGATATCGTCCTTGTAGTTCTGCGGCACGTCGAAATAGCGAACGTAGACCTTCGGAAACATCATCTTCCACATGCCGGAGAGATTGCGGATCACGTCGCAAATCGACGGGAACAGCATGCCGTCGACGAAGTCGAGCCTGCCCGACACGCCAAGCTCGATGGTCGAGCGCGGAATGCGGCAGATGTAGCTCTGGTAATAGGCATCGCCGTGGATGACTTCGAGCTGGTCGCCGCCGCCGAGGATTCCGAGCGGCAGGAAACCGGCGGCGTGAATGAGCTCGCGCGGCACATAAATTGGCATGTAGCCCACGACCTTGCGGCCGGGCTCGGCTGTCTTCCACTCACGCGCCGTCGTGAAGGAAAGGTCCTCGAACAACGCCTGCGCGCGCGCGACAATGTTGGCCGCCTTGGATCCATTCAACGATGTTGCCATTGCGCCGCCCTCTTCGCGACAAAGGCTCCGAGGCCTTCGATCGCATCATGCGTTTTCATCAACTCGTCGAGATACAAGCGTTCGACGGATTTGATCTTTGCCTTCACGCGCGCTGCATAGTCGAAACGCGCGGCCTTGATGGCATAGCGCAATGAGCTTGCGCTTTTTGGCTTCAGGTATTCGTCGAAGTAACCGAGCGCCACGCGCTCCGGGTCGGCCGCGGCCTCATGCGCCATACCGATCGCGACCGCGTCGGCACCAGTGATGCCGCGCCCCGACAGCAGCAGATCGAGAGCCCGCGCTGGGCCGATGAGCTCGGGCAACAGGCAAGAAGCGGCCGGCGCAAACACGCCGAGCTTCATCTCCGGCTGGCCGAACGTGGCGTCAGGAGCAACGAACAAGAGATGGCCGGCGAGTGCGACTTCCATCCCGCCGCCAAGACACTGGCCTCGCACGGCCACGAGGATCGTCACCGGCGCCTCGACCATGCGAAGTATCAATTCATGAATGCCCTTCAGCATTGCCTCGCATTGATCGGGCAAGTGCTCCTCGACGCTGGCGCCATAACTGAAATGCGGGCCTTCGGCATCGATCAGGACCGCACCAAGGCTTGGGTTGTCGAGATGATCGGCGAGCGCTCCGCCGAGCGCGCCTATCATTGTCGCATCGATCAGGTTCGCCTTCGGCTTGCTCAAGCGCAGCCGCAGCAACCTGCCTTCTGCCTCTACCCAAACTTTGAGCGGTGTTGTCATGACCGGCTACCTGCGCCTCATCTCGCTGTCGACGCCGCTCCGTCGGTCCATGGCAGGCCGGCTACAAGCGCGCGGCGCTGTGCCGCGCCTGGCATGATGCTGTCCGTGAGTTCGTCATCCCACTTCGCATTGGCCGCGAGAGCGCGCCGCACCTCGATAAAATCGATCTCGCGTCCGGTTTCTCTGGTCCCCTCGTTGAACGCACGAAAGCCTGCCCGCGCCTCCGTCATCATGTTGAGTGCGAGCCAGGCGCGCGAATTCTCCTTGTTGCGGTTCCATGCTTCGAGCTTGGGTTTGCGCAGCTCTTCGACCGTCTTCGTGGTGCAATCGGGGAAGGTGTAGAGGAGCTTGGTGCAGAGCGCCTCGACCTCCTCGTCGAGCAGGCTGAGATCGACGGTGCCGCGTTTCGTCAGCTCCTGGCCGGCCTTCAGCGCGTCGCCGGTCTTCGGCTTGCCGAACACGAAGCGGCCGTACGCGTCGGTGATGCGGCTGGTTTCGACCAAAGGGTTGGCGACGAATTTGCCGTCGACTTTGAGGGCCGGAACGATGTCCGTGAGGATGCCCATGAAATAGGCTTCGTGTGCGGAAAATGGCTCGCACAGCACGCACGCGGCCATCGCACGCTCGGCGCCGATCACTACGGGCAAGAAGTCGGTCGCGCCGCCGATGGGTGCCGAGCCGTGCTTAGGGCCAGCCTGGCGGAAGCGGGAAAGGTCCTGTGCGACCGAAAAGTCACAGGCCATGCCGATCTCCTGGCCACCGCCGACGCGCATGCCATTGACCCGGCAGATCACCGGCTTGTCGCAAGCGAGAATCGCCGAGACCATATCGTTGAAGAGCCGCATGTAGCCGCGGTATTCCTGCGGGTTGCCGGCGTAGTACTCGGCGTACTCCTTGGTATTGCCGCCGGTGCAGAAGGCCTTGTCTCCGGCTCCAGTAAAAACGACGGCGACAATGTCGCGGGCTGCGCTGGCGGCACGGAAAGCAAGGATCACCGCCTTGACCATGTCGGTGGTGTAGGAATTGTACTGCCCCGGATTGTCGAGCGTGATCCATGCGTTGTAGAGGCCGGCCACCGCCTTGCCGTCCTCCCCTTTCACCGGCCGCTTCTCGTAGCGCACGTTTTTACTGACGGCGAGGCGGATATGCTCTGCGACAAGATTGTGGTCCTTCGTTTCCCGTTCACTGGCGGGGACACTGCGGACAGCTTCAGCGGTCATGGTTGTGCTCCTCAATGAGTGGGGACAAGAACGGCGCGGCGCTTGAGCGCGCCGGCATGGGCCGCCTCGAACACCTGATTAATTTCGCTGAGCGAGTGCTTCTCGACGAACGGCGCGACCTTGACCTGGCCGTCGAGTACCAGCTCGAGCGCTTTCGGATAGAGCTCCGGCGGACAGCCCCAGTTTCCAATCGCCCGAGCGTGGAAGGCCATGAGGTTGGAGAGCCTGATCTCCACCTTGTCCATGGTGAAGCCCACCACGCACAGGGTCGCGCCGTGATTGAGCAGACTGAATGCCGTCTCCTGGCCCACCCGGGTCCCAGAGCATTCGAAAATGATCCACTCGCTCTTCCGCAGGCCGCGTTCGTTGGCGAAACTCGCAATCGCCGCCTTGAGATCGCGCGCCGTCAGCTGACGGGCGTTCAAGGTGAGGGCAGCGCCCTGCCCGGCAACGGCCTTGAGCTTGTCGTCATTGACGTCGATTGCGACCACCACCCCGCCGAAAGCAGTCGCGATCTGGGCGGCGTATCCGCCGACCCCGCCGACACCATTGACGACGACAAGGTCGCCAGCCGTGACGCCGGCCTGAACCACCGCCTGATAGGGTGTGGTCACCGCATCCGCGATGACCGAGAGATCAGCCAGATCGATTCCGGCCGCCGCCAGGCGTCGTTCGTCGACCTCGCATAATCCAAGGGCCGGCACGACGATATGGGTTGCGAACCCGCCGTGAATGTCGTTGCCGGGCATTTTCTGGTTCGGGCAGATTGTCGCCCTGCCGCGCCGGCACGCGTCACACCGACCGCAGGGGATCACCGCCGGCACGATGACCGCCCGGTCGATCCACCACAAAGCGTTCGACCCGGTATCAACCACGTGGCCGCTGATCTCGTGGCCGAGCGTCAGCGGAAGATCGTGCTTGGTACGGATGCCGTCATAGTAGTAGCCGAGGTCGGTGTGACAGACGCCGCACCCGGCGATCTCGACCAAGACTTCGTCTGGTCCGGGCGAGAGCGTATCGAATTTCACCTGAACAAGGGGCTCGCCCTTGCCTATCATCATCCAGCGAACCGGTTCTTCACTCATGCGCATGCCCCGCGAATTTGACCGGCCAATCTGCTCGGTCGGTTCGGTGAAGTCGCAAGTTCGGGGGGTATTCTCGGGCCGCCGCCCTCCGGTTTTCTTGATCTAAAGCAAGGAAATCCAAAAAAATCGTATTGTACTACCAAAATACGCCTTGGGTCCGATCTGCGGAGGCGAGTCCCTTCGAATCGGCCGTGGTGAAGGGTGCGAGCATGGGACACCGGCAAAGCGTCTCGGTTGCGATCGTCGGAAGCGGCGGTGCCGGCGCCTTGACCGCGGGAAATTTTTTGCTCGAAGCAGCAAGCGCGGCCGGATGGCACGGTCTGCTCTCGCGCACGGTCGGTCCGCAGATCCGCGGGGGGGAAGCCGCAGCCCTGGTGCGCTTGGCCGCTGACCCTGTCGAATGCCTATCGGATCGGTTCGACGTATTGCTCGGCATCGATTGGCGTAATGCGCACCGATTTGGCGCCGAGATCGAAGTCGGGCCGCAAAGTCTGGTGATTAGTGATCCATGCGGCGGCGAACTGCCACCTGGGGTCGCCGAAGCGGGGGCGCGCGTCGTCGAGATCCCGATCAAGGACATGGCGAAGGCGATACCCGATGGGCGCGCCAACATGATCGCGCTCGGTATTATTGGCGGGCTATTGGGGCTCGGCGTGGAGGGATTGTCGGCCCTGTTGGAGAAACGACTGGCCGACAAGGGTCAAGCCGCCATCGAGGCCAGCCGGATCGGCATCCGTGCTGGGTTGAATGCTGCCGCCCGGATCGATTCCGAACTTCGCCTTGCCGTGCCCAAACCCACGTCGGCCCGGAGGTGGCTCGTCTCCGGAAACGAGGCGGCGGCCCTGGGGGCCGTCCGCGGCGGAATTCGCTTTGCGGCCGCTTATCCGATTACGCCCGCGACTGAAATCCTCGAATGGCTAGCGCCCAGTCTCTCCAAGATGGGAGGTGTCCTTCTGCAGGCTGAAGATGAACTCGCCGCGATCAACATGGTCATCGGCGCCTCTTTCGGCGGCACCCCGGCACTGACGGCAACGTCCGGACCCGGCCTCTCCTTGATGATCGAGGCGCTCGGTCTCGCGACCGCCGCCGAGATTCCTGTCGTCGTCATCGACGTGATGCGTGCCGGGCCTTCCACCGGCATTCCCACCAAATCCGAGCAGGCCGACCTCAACATCGCTGTTTACGGATTTCACGGCGATGCGCCGCATCTGGTGCTGGCCCCGCAGTCGGTTGGGGATTGTCTGTTCACCACTCAGTGGGCGACATATCTCGCCGAAGCGCTGCAGACGCCGGCGATCGTGCTCTCGGACCAGTTCATCGGACAGGCGCGCGCCGCGATCGAGCGCCCGGCCGACGTCGCCTTCATCGGCCAGCGACTCAAGGCGACCGATATTGCCGGTGCCTACAAGCGCTATGCGCTCGCTGCCAACGGCATTTCGCCGATGGCGATCCCCGGAACGCGTGGCGGCCAATACACGGCCGACGGCCTCACCCACACGGAGTGCGGAATTCCCACCAGTGGGGAAGCGGATCATAATGTTCAGCTCGACAAACGCCGCGACAAGCTCGAGCGGTTTAACTTCGGCGACCATTGGGCAACGATCGAGGGGACCGGCGATCTCGCCGTGATCACCTGGGGCACGCTCACAGGCGCGGCCCGCGAGGCGATCGGACGCGCAGCCCGAGACGGGGTCGACGCGAGCCTTGTCGCGCTGCGGCTGCTCTCGCCTGCCCAACCTGAGCGCTTTGCTGCCGCACTCGATGGCAAGAAACGCATCCTCATTGTTGAACAGAGCCATGGCGCCCAGTTTCACCGTTATCTCAGGGCCCATTACGACCTGCCTGGCGCCATCCGAGTATTCAACAGGCCGGGCCCGCTGCCGATCAGGGCCGGCGAGGTTCACCGCGCGATCATGGAATGGAGATCATGATGTCGACCGTCGACGTGCGGCCCGCTGGCAAGCCGGCCGACTACAAATCGGACATCAAGCCGATCTGGTGCCCAGGCTGCGGCGACTATCACGTGCTCATGTCCTTCACGCGCGCCTTTGCCGAGCTGGGTCTGCCGCCCGAGCAAATCGTCGTCGTTTCGGGCATCGGGTGCTCGTCGCGCATACCCGCCTATACGAACTGCTACGGTTTCCACGGAGTGCACGGGCGTTCGCTCGCCCTCGCCGCCGGCCTGAAAGTGACCCGGCCCGAGCTCACGGTGGTGGTGGCGAGCGGCGATGGCGACGGCTACTCGATCGGCGGCAACCACTTCCTGCACGCCTGCCGCCGCAACATCGATATGACCTATGTGGTCATGGACAATCATATTTATGGCATGACCAAGGGCCAACCCTCACCGACCACCGAGCCCGAGTTCGACACCGCTCTGTCGCCCGGGGGCACGGGCCTGCGGCCGTTCCATCCGCTGGTCATCGCGCTCGCATCGGGCGCCAACTTCATCGCCCGTTGTTTCTCCGGCGAGCCGAATGAGACCGCCTCCGTCCTGGTCGAGGCGATCCGGCATCCGGGGTTCTCGTTCGTCGAAATCTTGAGTCCCTGCGTGACCTTCCGTCCCGACGAGAAGGCGTGGAAGAATCTCGTGCATCCCGCGCCCGTCGCGGCCACGAACGACCCTGCCAAGGCGGCGCGACGGATCATGACCGATGATGGATTCAACATTGGAATTCTTTATCGCGGCGATCGCAAGCCCTATCAGCCCGCGGTCGGGCGGGCGAGCGTCGAACTGTCGGACCTGGAGAAGGACTTCGAGCTATGAACAAAGCGACCAGCGCTCCGAAAGTCGCCAGTCTCGCCGACCTCTTTGCCGTCGCCTATCGGATCGAGGCCGATGCAGTGGAGCGCTACGAATTGCTCGCCGAGCAGATGGAGACGCACAATAATCCGGAACTGGTCGCCGTCTTTCGCGATCTGTCCCGGGCCGAGAGCATTCACCGTGACGAAATTCGCCGGCTGGCCGGGGACATCGACGTCATCGCGCATGCGCGCGGGGTGGCGAAGTGGAACCGGGGCGAGAGCCCGGAGGAAGCCGATCTCGGCGCGGCGCACTACATGATGACGCCATGGCATGCGCTGCAACTCGCGCTCGCTGGCGAGAAGCGCGCCCTCGCCTTTTTCACCTCCGTCGTGGACACGGCGAAAGATTCGGCGATCAAGAAGATGGCGGAGGAATTCGTGGAGGAAGAGGCCGAGCACGTCAATCTCGTGCATCGGTTGCTGCGCAAATACCCCGCGCCGGCCGAATCGTGGTCGCAAGACTCCGATCCACCGATCTCGCAGGAATAGTCCGATCAGCTCGGTTGCTTCCGCAGGTCCCTGACGCGCACGGCCTTGCCTTGCGATCGCGGCACGTCTCCGGGTGATTTGATTGCGACCGTGCAAGTCACGCCGATCAACGCCTTGATGTGATGGGTCACGTCATCTGCCTTGCGGGCGCAGTCCACATCGGTCATGTGGGCATCCGGCGCGAACTCGATTTCCACCGTCATGGCGTCGAGTGCGCCTTCGCGCGTCAATACGATCTGATAGTGCGGCGCGAGCCCGGGGAATCCGACGAGAACCGCCTCCACCTGCGAGGGATAGACGTTCACGCCGCGAATGATCAGCATGTCGTCGTCGCGCCCGGTCACACGCATGATGCGGACATGGGCGCGGCCGCAGGCGCAAGGCTCGTTGTTGAGCCGGGTGATGTCGCGCGTCCGATAGCGGATCATCGGCAGCGCCTCTTTGGTCAAGGTGGTGATGACGAGCTCGCCGGTCTCGCCCATCGGCAGTGGCTGCAACGTTTCGGGATCGATGATCTCGAACAGGAAGTGATCTTCCCATCCGTGCAGTCCGGCTTGCGCCACCTGGCATTCGCACGCAACGCCGGGACCCAAGATTTCCGATAGGCCGTAGATGTCCACCGCCTTGATCCCGAGCCGGTCCTCGAGGTCGCGCCGAATGGCATCGCTCCACGGCTCCGCCCCGAACAATCCAATCCGCAATGGGGACTGTCGCAGATCGACCCCCATGCCGGCGGCGACCTCTGCAATATTGAGCGCGTAGGATGGCGTTGCGCACAGCACATTGGCGCCGAAGTCCTTGAGCAGGGTCACTTGGCGCTCGGTTCCGCCGCCGGACACCGGGACGACGGTGCAGCCAAGCCGCTCGGCCCCGTAATGCGCGCCGAGGCCCCCCGTGAACAGGCCGTACCCGTAGGCATTGTGAACGATATCGCCAGGCAGCGCGCCGGCGCAGGCAAGTGAGCGCGCCATCAGATCCGACCAGCATTCGAGATCACCCTTGGTGTAGCCCACGACGGTGGGCTTGCCCGTCGTCCCCGAAGAGGCATGGAGCCTAAGGAGCTTTGCGCGCGGCACGGCAAACATGCCGAAGGGATAATTGTCGCGCAGGTCCGCTTTGAGTGTGAACGGGAAGCGCCTGATATCGGCCAGCGCGTTGAACTCGTTCGGAGTCACTCCGGCGGCGTCGAATTTTTTTCGGTAGTGAGGCACTTCCACGTAGGCGCGCCCCAAGGTTCGTTTCAGGCGGGTCGTCTGCAGCGCATTCAGTGCTTCGCGCGGCATCGTTTCGCTGTCAGGATCGAACATGAAAATGCCCGCGTCACGCATTGCCGTCTGGGTGCTCATGGCTCGCTCTCCACGTCGGTTCGATCAGTCATGAATGGACCAGCCGGGCTTGACCGCTGGTCCAGCAACGCCGGAGCCCCGCACCGGCGTGTGGGTGAGCGCGAAGCCCTGATTGTAGCCCGCGCGCGTCACCAGGATGAACTTCAAGGCGCCGCCGGCGGCGAAGATGCAAACCCCGGCAAAAGCAAACAGGGGCAAGCCGGCATTTGTCGTAACCAAGCCGAGCATGATCAGCACCGCCGGCAGCGCCAAGCCGAAAACGAGGAACCAAGGCCGGAACGCGTCGAGCACTGCGATCGTGCGCGCCGGCGCCCCCTCAATTCGAAGGTCGGTGAGATAGCTGCCCCAAGTCCAGGCTCGAAACGCGGCCAACATGACCGCGGCAACGGCGGCCGCCTCCGCCATCGACGCGAGCGATGGCAACACCGCAGTCGCGGCGAGAAACACGCCGCACCCCTCGGCAACGCCGGTCGCAATCATCAAAGGCACGACGAGCGGCATCCGCCATGCCGGGATGCCCTTCGCCTCCCTGAGGATCATGGCCTGGCTGAAAAGAAACAACAAACCGAGGATCGCTGCCGGGATCATGAGGCCCGGCTGCTCGAACCACGCCGCGAGCGCGCCCAATGGAAAGAAGGCGATCGCGATCCAGGCTTCTCGCGTCATCCACGAGCGCCGAGGTTGACGCAGGACAAAAATGAACCGCCATGGCCGACCGATCTTGAGCAGCACGAGAAAGAGACCGAGCGCGACCAAAGCCAGCGCCACCCACCCGAGCGTGAACGACGAGCCGAGCCGAAAGCTCGCAATCGCAGCAAATAGGAACAGACCGGTTCCAGCGCCGCCGCAGATGAAATTGCCGGCCGCTTTCCAGTCCCAATGCTGCTGATGCCACGGCTCGACACCCCGGGTTCGTAGCTTGCCCGCTTCCTTCACCAACGCTGGTGCCGGATCGCTTGCCCGTTGGGCCGGGTCGTTCGCCCTGCCATAGAGGTAGTAGAACCCGGGCTCCGTGCCGACTTCCTCGTGCATGCGGAAGTGCCGCTGCTCGCGCAATAGTCGGGAGACGTTGCTGTTCGGATCATCGATGTCGCCAAAATGGAGCGCGTCGGCAATACAGGCGTTCACGCAGGCCGGCGTCGCCCGTGGATCGAGGCCGGGCGTGAGGCCGTTGGCGAAGCCGAAATCGATGCGGTCCGAGCAGAAGGTGCATTTTTGGGCGACGCCGAGACGGTGCTCGTCCTCGCGTTCCATTTCGTTCTGCATTGCCGTCGCGCCGTAGGCAAAGCGTGGGGCATCGGTCTTGAATCGCGCCTGGTAGGGACAGGCGACATCGCAATAGGCGCAGCCGATGCAGATGTCATAGTCGATCGTGACGACGCCATCGGCGCGCTGGCGCGTTGCGGTCGAGGGACAAACGTGCATGCATGGCGGATCGGCGCAGTGCTGGCACCCCACGGGCACGAAGGTGCGGCTGACGTTCGGATAGGTCCCTGCTTCGATGTCGAGCACCTTGCGCCATTGCACAGCTGGCGAGGTCGCATTCGCGTGCCTGCAGGCCGCCGTGCAGGTCTGGCAGCCCACGCAGCGTTCGAGGTCGGCGACCATTACCCAGCGGGTCATGGCGCGCCCCCAAGCTTGGTGACCTTGACCTTGACGAGGTCCGCGCTCGATCCGGTGGCATCGGTGAGCTCGAGCATCATCGGCATGAGCGCGTTCATGCTCGGGGCGACAAGGTCCTTGGCGAACGGCGTCGCCCAGTGATCGAACTGCCCGATCATCAGGAGCGTGTCGGGGCGGATGCCCTCGCACAGCATGACGCGGCCTTTGGTGTGGTTGAGCGGCGAGCGCACCTCGACGAGATCGCCGTCGGCGATCCCGAGTTTTTCGGCGGCACCGTGGTTCATCACGACGTTGCCGTGCCCGGCAACGTTGTCCGCCACCTCCTTGATGAGCTGGATGCCGACGTTGCCGCCCCAGGAATACTGCATGCTGCGCGCGGTGATCAGCCAGAACGGATAGTCGCCGATGCGCACGTCGAAATGACTCGCAAGTGCCCCTTCCCAGAGCCCAACGAGGTCACGCCAATGCGGCAACGGCTCGTATTCCTCGAGCTGCCTGTCCCACCAGCCGATGCCGTGTTCGTGCAGCCGCCGCTCCAGCTCCTTGCCGATGCGCAAGAGGCGCTCCTGATACGGTTGCTCGAAGCGTAGCCCCGCGCTGACGAGCTTCGGGTAGAGGTACCACTGCAGGCGCGGAAACGGCTTCACGCGGAACCCGTGCTCGCGGAACCAGTCGAGCCCTTGCGCCTCTGCGCCGTCGGTGAGCTCCGCGCTGGCTGCGCGACAGGCCGCGTCCCAGATCGTTTCGACGTCGTGGACCTTGTTGGTATCGAGCGAGAAGTCGAAATTCGGGCCCGAGAGCTTCACGCCCGCGGCACCGCGGTTGATGGCCGTATTGTAGGCTTGCAGGAGACCAGTGCGTCTGGCCAGCTCGGTCGCAATCCAGGTGAAATCCTTCGCTTCGCCCTGAGGGAGCGAGACCGGATCGCGCAGGGCAAAGCCCTGATGGTCCCAGAATTGCTCGACATATTTCGTGCCGCCGATGCGCAACAGCTGCAAGCCCTCCAGATCGGTGCAGTCGGGCAACAGCACGTCCGCCATGTGGTTCGTCTCGTCGCGCGTATAGGCGAAGCAAACGGTGAACGGGAACTGCGCGATTGCGGCACCGACGGCCGCGGTATCCCAGAACGATATCGCCGGATTGGTGCGGTAGACGAACCACACGTCGGGCGGCGACGCGGCGGGCAGCTGGTCGAAGTCCTCCTTCTGCATCATCCAGGCGAGGTGGGTCGGACCGAGCGCCTGGCTCCACGGCGAATTGGCGACCAGCGGCACCAGCATGCGATGCGCGCTGCGCGCGGGCGGACGCGAGACCCAGTCGTTCTTGCCGGTGGGATTCATAGGATAGTGCATGAAGCCGTCCGCTCCAGGCGTCACGCTCGACCAGCGATTATCCGCAGGGCGGTTGAGGCGGACCGTCGTACCGAGTGTTCCTCCCGGAACCTCCAGTGCGCCGACGAGGCAGGCCAGCAGCGTGCGTGCCCAGCAGCATTCGTATCCGCCCCAGCCGTTATTCACCGTCTTGCCGAGCGAGATGGAGACTGGGCGCAGTGGCAGCGTCTCGCCCTCGATCTCGGTTGTCTCGCCAACCCGCGCGTGAGCCAGGAATTCGTTGGCTATGCGACGGATCGTCCGTGCCTCGACATCGCAGATCGGACCCGCCCATTCGGGCGAATAATCCCTCACGTGATCGATGAGGCGCGAGAACGACGGCCGCACCGTTACGGCGTGATGAACCGTCAGCTCGTGATCGGGCCCGACCTCGATGCCATCAACAGCAAATGTCCCCTCGAGCGCCGGATCGATACCGACCGCATCGAAGGGCACGGCCCGACCGGTCGCTCTGTCGAAGACCAACGGCTTACGCATGTCCGGATCGCGCAGAAAGAATCCGTTGGGCCCAACCAGATAAGGCGACGACGTGTGGCTCTCCAAGAACGGCAGATCCAGCCGGTCGCGCGGATGCTCGTGCAGGAGCACGTGGATCATCGCGAACAGGAATGCGGCATCGGTCTTCGGCTTGATCGGGATCCACTCCGCCGAGCATGCGCCGGTGACCGAAAGATGCGGCTCGATTTGCACGCGCTTCATGCCGCGCTTGCGCGCATCGGCGTGACGCTTGACGCCGCAGACCCCGCCTGAAGCCTCCACGTTGGCGCCGAAAGAGACGAGATATTCGCACAATGGCGTGTCGGGTGAGACCGTGAACGCGCGATGCCAAAGCTCGCCGTAGAGGTGCTCCGAGTGATAGCATTTGACCCCTTGCCCGCTGCCGAAACTCATGTCGATCGGGCCCCAGGCCGCGAGCAACGCAGGCAATGTCCCCATATAAGCGGTTGGCGTCCCGCCACCACCGAAGCTTGCCGCAACCCGCGGATAGCCGGATGCATCGAGCAAGCCGCGCGCTCGCGCGGCGTTGAGTTTCCCCGCGACCAGATCGAGGGCCTCGTCCCAGGAAATCGCGACAAAACCCGGATCCTCCCCCCGGCCCTTCTTGGGATTCGTCCGCTTCATCGGGTGGAGAATGCGATGGGGATTGTAGAGCTTCTGCACGAGACCGAAGGCCTTGACGCAGACCTTGCCACCCGCCGGATGAATCTCGGCGGCGTCGAAATTGGGAGCTACTTCCGTGGCGACACTGTCCTCGATGCGCACCTTCAGCAGGTCGGGACCCGCCACGCACTGATAACAGTAGGTGGAGACTGTGCGTTCGCTCCGTGGGCGATCGGCGGGCATGGTTCTCACTTCATTCGGCTCATTTGGTGCGAGCGGCGGCGCGTTTCGCCGCCTTCGCCTTCAGGCGTTCGTAGGTTTTCCCGACATCGACGACGAAACGGGTGTGTGTGCCTCCCCCGATCGGCTCGATCTCGTCCTTGGCGGACACGTCGAAACTGACCTTGCGGCCTTCCACGGCGGTCACCGTCGCGGTGATCTCGACCTCCATGCCGGGGAGAGTCGGTGACGTATGCTGCAGCGCGATCTCGATGCCGACCGAATCCTCGCCGGCTTGCGCGTGATCGAGCAGAATATCGCGGCAAGCATGCTCGATATCGCGACCAAACTCGGGCGTGCCGTAGACGCGGCCTTCCTCGCCCATGAAGGTGATGGTACGGTCGCGGTCGACGACGAGACGGCGGACCTTCGAGATTCCCGGCCGAAGACTTTCTTTCATCGGCGCTCTCCCGCATGCGTGATGGAACACAAGAATTAGATCATTCCGCGAACCTTCGATTTGATTAGAATCAATGCCGCATCCCTTTCAGGTCCCTACACACCGAGATAGGCTTCACGTACCCGATGATCGAATTGAATTTCAGCGGCAGTTCCGCTCGCCGTGATCCTGCCGGTCTCGAGCACATAGGCGCGGTCTGCGATGGCCAGCGCCGCGCGCGCATTCTGCTCGATCAGAAGCATCGTCAAGCCGTCGCGCTTAAGGCCTCGAATGGTTTCGAGAATCTGGTCGACCAGGATCGGCGCCAAACCCATTGATGGCTCGTCGAGCAGCAACAAGTGAGGCTTCGCCATCAAGGCCCGCGCGACGGCGAGCATCTGCTGCTGGCCGCCGGATAACGCGCCGGCCGGGGTTTTCCGCGTCGACCCGAGGACCGGAAATAGCGCGTAGGCGCGCGCGAGGTCGGGTGCGAGGTCGGCCGCGCGGCGTGACCAGGCGCCGAGCTTGAGATTGTCTTCGACCGACAACGGCGCGAACAACTGCCGGCCCTCAGGCACCTGCGTGATGCCGAGCGCCACCCTGGCGTGGCTCGGCAATTTCTCGATCGGCTTGCCCTCGAATCGGATCGACCCGGCCGTGATCGGCTGGACGCCGGAGATGGCGCGCAGCAGCGTGGTCTTGCCGGCACCATTCGCGCCGACGAGCGTCACGATCTCGCCGGCGCGCACCTCGATCGAGACGCCGTGCAAGACTTCGATGCGGCCGTACGCGCTCGTCAGATTCTCAACCGAAAGCACGGGCGGCCTCTTGCGAGCCATGAATTCCAAGATACGCCTCCACCACGGCGGGATTCGACCGCACCTCCGCGGCAGTGCCTTCGGCGAGGGTGCGGCCGGTGGCGAGCACATGGATGCGATCGGAGACATTCATGACGAGCCGCATGTCGTGCTCCACCAGCACGACCGTCACGCCGTCCTTCACGATCGAACGGATGACGCCATCGAGTTCCTGTGTCTCGACCGGATTGCAACCGGCGGCAGGCTCATCGAGCAGCAGTGCTTTTGGTTCGCTCGCGAGCGCCCGAGCGATCTCGAGGCGCTTGAGCGCGCCGTAAGGGAGCGCGCCTGCCGGGCGCTCGGCCTCGGCTTCCAGCCCGACCCGGGCAAGGGCGGCGCGTGCAGCCTCACGCGTGCGCCGATTCTGCCGGCCCACCGAGGGAAGATGCAGAAGATCCGACAGGATGCCGGTGGCTTCATGGCGATGGCGCCCGACCATCACGTTCTCAAGTGCCGTCATGCGGAAAAAGATCTGCAGGTTCTGGAACGTGCGTGAGAGGCCGCGACGCGCAAGCCGATCGGGCGCAAATCCGGTGACGTCTTGACCCGCAAAACGCACGCGCCCATGCTGCGGTATGTAGAGGCCGGAAAACAAGTTGAACAGGGTGGTCTTGCCAGCGCCGTTCGGGCCGATGATCGAGAATACCAGACCGGGTTCGACCGCGAGGCTGACCTCATCGATCGCGCGCACGCCGTCGAAAGCGATCGACAGCTGCTCGGCCTCGAGGATCGTCACGTCCGCCGCCCTGCGAGCGCAGCGGTCAGGCTTGGAACGATGCCTTCCCGCAGAAAGATCATGAAGCCCATCAGCATCAATCCGAGCACCGTGTGCTCATAGTCGTGGAGCACAGTGAGCGTTTGCGGGAGCACGACGAGGACGGCGGCGCCGACCAGCGAGCCGACGATCGAGCCCATGCCGCCCAGCACCACCATCGCCGCCAACTCGATCGAGCGCAAGAAGCCGGCGATGTCGGGAGTGATGTGGCCATTGAAGAGCGCGAGGTAGGATCCCGCCACCGAAGCATAGATGGCGGAGATCACGAACACCGCGAGCTTGCTCTTTGCTACATCGACGCCGAGCACGCACGAGGCCACTTCACTGTCGTGGATCGCCTTGAGCGCACGTCCGGTCGGGCTGTCGATCAAGTTCAGCGCGAGCACCGCACCTGCGACGAAAGTCGCTGCCGCAATCCAATACCAGGTGTCCGATCCGCGTACGCGCCACTCGAGCAGCATGAGCCGCGGTACCGACATGCCGTCCGGGCCACCGGTCCAACCCGCCTCATTGGTGAACACGATGGCGACGAGGACCCCAAATCCGAGCGTGGCAACGGCGAGATAGTGTCCTTTGAGTCGGAGAATCGGCCGACCGACGAAATGCGCGACTATTCCCGAGAATGCTCCACCGCCGATGATGCAGAGCCACGACGGGAGCCCAAGGTAGGTCGGCCCGATGGCGACCGCGTAGCCGCCGATGCCGAGAAAGCCGGCATGACCGAGACTCACTTGCCCGGCAAAGCCCATCAGCAGATTGAGCCCCACTGCCGCCAGCGCAAAAATGAAGACGAGGGCCCCGACCCGGTAATAGTAGGCAGAAGGGAAGAACGGGGGCAACAGCACGATGATCGCCGCGACCCAGGCGAGCGACGCCGGCCGATGTGTGGATAGGGCGCGCACGCTCACACCCGCTCGACTTTGCCACGGCCGAGCAGGCCTTGCGGCATCGCGAACAGCACGGCAAGGATGACCACAAACGCAACCGCATCCTTGTATTTTGAAGAAAGATAGCCGGCGCTGAACGCCTCAAGCATTCCAAGCACGAGTCCCCCGACCACCGCTCCGAGTGCGCTGCCGATCCCGCCAAGCATGGCGGCTGCGAAGCCTTTGAGGGCGAGCAACGTGCCGACATCGTAGCTGGTCAGCGTGATCGGCGTGACGAGAATGCCGGCGACCGCTCCGATGGCCGCCGACACGGCGAATGACAGTCCGACGATGCGGCGAGTGTCGATGCCGACGAGGCGCGCCGCAAGCCGGTTGGCCGCGGTCGCGATCACCGCCTTCCCAATCAGCGTGCGATCGATCAACAGCCAAAGCAGAACCACGATGACGGCGGCACCGGCGAGAACCACCAGGCTCTGCGGCAGAATGGCGGCGCCGCCTAGCCGGACCGGATCGGGTCCAAACAGGGGTGGCAAGCTATGGAAGCGCTTGTCGAAAACCACCTGTGCCACACCGCGCAGAAAGATCGACGCACCGATGGTGATGATGATCAAAACCACCGGGCTCGCTCCGCGCGCCGGCTCGATGGCGAAGCGATGCAGCGCGAGCCCGATTGCGATCGTCGCAATGACGGCGATGAGCGCGGCCAGCGGCACGGGCACCCCGGCGAGAGCAAGGAATACCGTCGCCATTCCGCCCAGCATCACGAACTCGCCCTGGGCGAAGTTGATGACGTCGGACGCGTTGTAGATCAGGGTAAAGCCGAGGGCGACGAGCGCATAGACCGCGCCGACGGTCAGCCCGGAAAAGAAAAACTGCAAGAACTCCGCCATCGGGTCGAACGCCTTTAGGTTCAAATCCCGATGATCAGGCAGGCCCAAGCCCAGTCTGCCTGATCATTTGCTTACGACCTGGTATCGGGAACCAGCGACCAGTCGCCGTTCTTGATCTCGAGCATACGAAACGCCGACAGATCGAGCCCCATGTGGTCGGTCGGCGACATGTTGACGATCCCGCCGGTGCCGACATAGCCCTTGGTCTTCTCGATCTCATCACGAACCTTGGTCTTGTCCGCGCTCTTAGCCCGCTCCATCGCCTGCACGAGGATCATCAGGCCGTCATAGGCGTGGCCCCCGAAGGTCGAGACCGCTTCTCCGGTCTTCTGCTCATACGTGCGTGAATAGTTCACCACGACAGGCTTCTGCGGATCGCTGTCGGCGAGCTTGTCGGCCACGAGCAGCGCCGCCGCCGGTAACCGCACGCCTTCGGCCGCGGGACCGGCAAGCTCGATGAACTGCTTGGAGGCGACGCCGTGACTCTGATAGAGCGGCACCGCGATTCCGAGCTGGCGGTAGTTGCGCGTCACGATCGCCGGGCCCTGGCCAAAACCTGGATTGACCACCGCCTGCACCCCGGCCTTGTTGCGGATGTTGGTGAGCTGCGGGGTGATGTCGCTGTCGCGCGGACCATAGGTCTCCTCATGCGCGACGGTGATGCCTGACTTCGGCGCCACCGCAACGCACTGGTCGCGCATCGACTTGCCGAATGCGTCGGTGCCGGAGATGAGCGCAATCGTCGTTAGGTTGCGGCGCTTGAGGTCGCCAAAGATCTTCTCGCAAGCCATCTTGTCGGTGTGCGGGGTCTTGAACACCCACTTGCGGACCGGCTCGACGATTTGGATAGCGCCGGCAAGCGAGATGAACGGGATCTGGGTTTCCTCGAACACCGGAATCATGGCCAGCGTCGAGCCTGTCGTCGTACCGCCGACCATGGCAACGACTTTGTCTTCTTCGACCAAACGAGTGGCGAATGTCCGCGCATTATTGGCATCGCCACCATCATCGTAGACGGTGAGTTGAAGCTTCTGCCTGTTGACCCCGCCTTTGGCGTTGATCTGCTCGACGTACATTTCCAGCGTTTTCTTCTCCGGGTCGCCGAGAAACGACGCGGGACCCGTCACCGACAGCACCGAACCGATCTTGATCTGCGCCGCCGCGTATTGTCCGCCGGTCAACAGCATCGAAGCGCCGACGGCGGCCGTTGCAACAGCAAGTTTCAGTGTGGCCATCGTCATCTCCCTCAGAACGCTGCGAATTCGCAGAACTGGATGTTTTGTTTTGAGCACTCGTACCAGAAGCAGGGGAGGCGCCATTTGATCGAGATCAAGGCGCGAAACGGCCCACTGATAAATTCTGCGATGCCCAAGACGAGCAGGGGATCACGACAGGCAAGGAAACAGCGTTGCTCGCCGCCATCATGTACGAGGGAGGTTTCCTAATCGATGACCTCATGGTCACGGCTGCCAAAGTGCTGCAAGCCGACGATATATGCTTGCGCGGGTCGTGCAGCAGAATTCCGTTGACACGGCCTGCTCGGCGATGACTCTGGTCGATCTCGCAACCGGCGAGCGCTCCAGGATTTCGCAAGACCTCGGACCGTATGCACGGGGATGCCGGCTCAATCCGCACGGCTTGGCCGTCGTTCAATGACGCGCCCGGCAACGGCGTGGTGGGTTCGAGTTGCCCACGCGGTTGCTTGTCATGAGTCGGGAGAAGCCATGAATACCGAACACGTCGATGTCCCTTGAGCGCGTCATGCGGTGGGCGCTCGTCGCGATCGCCATTGCGGGACTGGCCGCGGGGATTCTCGCCCACGTGCGGGGCCAACCAGGTCTTGCGGATCTGTGCTGGACGCTGGCGACCGCTCCGGTGGTGGCGGGCCTCGCGGTCTCGATCGTGCGGGACTTCCTGGCCGGGCGGCTCGGCGTCGATGCGATCGCGCTCGTGTCGATGAGCGCCGCGCTCGCGCTCGGCCAGCCCCTGGCCGGCGCCGTCGTGGCGCTGATGTATTCCGGCGGCAACGTGCTCGAGGACATCGCCGTTGCCCGCGCCGAGCATGATCTGCGCTTGCTGGTCGATCGCGCACCGCGCGTGGCGCATCGCCGCGTTGACGACGGCATTGAGGACGTGCCGGTCGGCGGGATCGCGGTCGGCGACCGGCTCCTGGTGCGGGCGGGCGAAGTCGTTCCAGTCGACGGCGTTGTCACATCGGACGCGGCGACGATCGACGAGTCGGCGTTGACCGGCGAACCGATCCCGGTGGTCAAGGCCAGAGGCACCGCCACCTTCAGCGGCTCGTTGAACGCCGGCGAGACCTTCGAAATGACCGCCTCGTCGGTGGCCGGCGAAAGCACATATGCGGGCATCGTGCGCCTCGTGACCGCGGCGCAGACCGCCAAGGCGCCGTTCGTACGGCTCGCCGACCGCTACGCGCTGGTATTCCTGCTCTTCACGCTCACGGTCGCCTTCGTCGCCTGGCTGATCTCGGGCGACCTCATTCGCAGCCTCGCAGTGCTCGTCGCGGCCACGCCGTGCCCGCTCATTCTGGCGGCGCCGGTCGCCTTTATCGCCGGCGTTGCCCAGTCGGCCCGGCGCGGCATCCTGGTCAAGGGCGGCGGCCCGCTCGAGGCGCTGGCACGCACGCACACCGTGCTGTTCGACAAGACCGGAACGCTGACGGTCGGCGGTGCGCGTCTTCTCTCCATCGAGGTCGCGCCGGGCGAGAAGGCCGAGGAGGTGCTGATGCTCGGCGCCTCGCTTGAGCAGGCCTCGCACCATGTTCTCGCCGGAGCCATCGTGCAGGCGGCGGCCGAGCGCGGCCTGGCCCTGAAGATGCCGGAGAAGGTGCGGGAATCAATGGGCTCGGGGTTGCACGGCGTCGTCGAGGGAAGGCACGTGAGCGCGGGTTCCCGCGACATGATCTTTGCGCGCCAGCACGCCACCGAATGGGCTCTGCGAGCGATACGACGCGCCTCGTGGCGATCGGCCCTCATCGTGTTCGTCGCCGTCGAGGGGCGACCGATAGGCGCGCTGCTGCTCTCCGACGAACTGCGCTCCGACACGCCGCATGCCATCCGCATGCTGCGCGAGGCGGGCGTTGCGCGCATCGTCATGGTCACCGGCGACCGCGCCGCCGCCGCGCAGACGATCGGCGCCGCGCTCGATCTCGACGCCGTGCTGGCTGATCGCGTTCCCTCCGACAAGGTCGACGCCGTGCGCGCCGAGCGGCGGATCAATTTGACCATCATGGTCGGCGACGGCATCAACGACGCCCCGGCTCTGGCATCGGCCGACGTGGGAATCGCGCTGGGTGCGCGCGGCGCCAGCGCCTCGTCCGAGGCGGCGGACGTGGTGATCCTCGCGGACCGCCTCGACCGGGTCGGCGATGCGATCGTGATCGCGCAGCGTGCGCGCCGTATCGCAGTCGAGAGCATCGTTGCGGGCATGGGCCTCTCGATCCTCGCGATGCTGGCGGCGACGGTCGGCTGGCTGGCGCCGGTGCCGGCGGCCATCGTTCAGGAAGTGATCGACGTGGCCGTGATCCTCAATGCGTTGCGCGCCTTGAACCCGGCCCATGGTCACGTTCGGCGGATGATGCCGGCAGCGACCGGGCGCGAGTTGCGTCGCAGTCACGTTGCGCTCATCCGCAACCTGGACCGGCTGCGATCGATCGCCGATGCGCTCGACGATGCCACGCCAGAGAGCGCGACCGCGCTGATCGTGGAAGCGAACTCGGTCGTCCAGGAGCAGGTGGTCGAGCACGAGCGCGACGACGAGGGCAGCGTCTATCCGCGGCTCGCGAAGGTTCTCGTGGATGGCCACGGTCTCTCCGCCATGAGCCGAGCGCACCGCGAGATCCTGCACCTCGCGCGCCTGCTCGCCCGTGTGGTCGACGACCTGCCGTCGGAGAAGCTCGACCGTTATCTCGTTCGCGACGCCCAGCGGGTGATCGAGGCGATCGAGGCCCTGGTACGTATCCATACGGCGCAGGAAGAGGATATCTACGACACCGTCGTGGCGCGGTAGAAGAAGCCGGCGCCGGCGGCGCGCAGGGCAATGCCGTGAAGGGCAGGGCAATCGGAGGATTGGCTATGATGCTGGTGCATCGTACGAGTTGACGCTGATCAATGACGTGCGACGTGCTTTCGGCAAATGAGTCTAATTTTGGACATCCTGTTGGATGCCCGGTTGCCGCCCGTCGTGTTTTTTGTCCATGGCGGTATCTAGACAATGCTCCCGAGTGTGCGCCTTGAGCGATGCGCTGCTGCAGATTGAACGATTGTCCAAGCACTTCCATGGCATCATTGCCTCGGACGGCATCTCGCTCGAGGTACGCCAAGGCGAGCTCCACGCCCTGATCGGCCCCAACGGCGCCGGCAAGACTACTCTTATCGGCCAAATCACCGGCGAGGTGGCGCCGGATTCCGGCTCCATCCGTTTTGCCAACCGCGACATCACCGCGCTGCCGACGCACCGGCGCAGCGCGCTCGGGCTCGCGCGTACGTTCCAGATCGCCTCGCTGTTCCTCGACTTCACCGCGCTCGACAACGTCGCGCTCGCCGTGCAAGCGCACGCCGGGCATTCGTTCCGATTCTGGCGCAACGCGCGCCGCGACCCCGCGTTGCGCAACCCGGCGCTCGCCGCGCTCGAGCGTGTCGGGCTTGCCGCGCGTGCCGACGTCATCGCCTCCAAGCTGAGCCACGGCGAGCATCGCCAGCTCGAGATCGCGATGGCGCTGGTGGTCGAGCCGCGCATGCTGTTGCTCGACGAGCCGCTGGCCGGCATGGGACCCGGGGAGTTCGACCGCATGATCAAGACCTTGCTCGAGCTCAAGCGAAAGCTCACCATTCTGCTGGTCGAGCACGACATGGAGGCGGTGTTCGCGCTCGCCGATTGCATCACCGTCCTGGTCAACGGCCGCGTCATCGCCTCCGGCCCGCCCGAGGCGATCCGAGCCAACGTCGAGGTGCGCAGCTCCTATTTGGGGGATTGAGCCGATCGCCAGTTGTGGTCGGCGCCGATCCTTCTCCTGAACGCCACGCTCGCATCGTGGGTGTGAGCTACGTTTAGCTTATGGACGCCGCAGCTTGTCGCTCGTCGGCAAACACGTGTCGCCAGTGCTCGGTCGGCTGCGCGGCGATGCGGGTGGGATGGCGGCAATCGCGCCGCCCGGGTCGCGACGATCGTTGTGAAATTCCTCGCCGAGCCCGATCAGCCGGCAAAAATTCTCCCAGAAACGCTGCTCGATCGGGGCCGCCGCAATGTACCCGCCATCGCCGGTGCGATAGATTCGGTAGCGCGGCGAGCCGCCGGTCACCAGTTCGGCTCCGGGACACGGCCATCGGCCGGCCGCAAAACCGCCGGCCAGTCCCCAATAGGCCAAGACAAAGAGGCTGTCGGTCATGGAAATATCAAGACGGCTGCCCTGACCGGTCCGCTGCCGCTGCAGCAACGCGAGCAGAATATTGACCACGGCCGGGTAACTGCCCGCCGCAATATCGGCAATCGGAGTCGGCGACATGGTCGGGGCGCCATCCTGGTCGGCGGTGAATGACAACAGACCGGTCAGCGCCAAATAGTTCAAGTCATGGCCGGCCATGGCGGCGTGCGGGCCGTCTTGGCCGAAGCCGGTGATTCTTGTGCCTCGCCTGGATGCGGTGCTCGCCTGGTGCCGACCCGTCGTTCGCACGCGACGCGATACGCAATCCTTCCTCTTGCACCAGCAATGACGCGCCCGGCAGGCGGTGCGAGCCGCCGCAAATCCCTGCGAGACCCGCCAGCCTTCAACTTGAAGAAATTGCGCCCGAAGCGGCTATATGGCAACTGAGTGACGCGTGCGGGCCTTCGACAGATATGCATCGAAAGCGGCGGCGATCAGCCGTACGAATGGGCGACCTTTATCGGTCACAGTGATGAGCTTGCCGTCGAGGCGCACCAAGCCTTCGGCTGCGAGCGGCGCAAGCGCCTCGAGCTCTGCGTCGAACCCGCTGCTGACGCCGGCGTCCTCGCCGTCGACAATGGCGTCCAGATCGACCGAGAAATCGCACATCACCCGCTCGATAATGCGGCCCCGCACGCGGTCGTCAGCGGAGCACGCGATGCCTCTTGCAGTTGCGAGCCGTCCCGACGCGATCGCACGTGCGTAGCCGCCGATATCGGGCGCATTCTGGACGAAGCCTTGCGCAAATCGGCCGATGGCCGACGCGCCGAGACCAATTAACGCGTCGGCTTGATCGGTCGTGTAGCCTTGAAAATTGCGGTGCAGCCGGCCGGCGAGCGCCGCGGCGGCAAGGTCGTCGTCCGGCCGCGCGAAATGATCAAGGCCCACGGGTGCGTAGCCGAATGCGACCAGGGTCTCACGCGCAGTCTCGGCCTGCTCCAGTCGCTCCGATGCGGCGGGCAGCGTTGCCTCGTCGATCAGCCGCTGTTGTGCCTTGAACCATGGCACATGGGCATATCCGAAATACGCAATTCGTTGCGGCTGCAATGACGCCGCAAGCGCGGCGCTGCGCCGGATATCCTCGACAGTCTGCCTGGGCAGGCCGTACATGAGGTCGAGGTTAATCCGGTCGATTCCGAATTCACGCAGCCGGAGAACCGCCTGCTGGACCACATCGAACGGTTGGATGCGTCCAATCGCTTGTTGAATGTGAGCGCTGAAGTCTTGAACGCCGAGACTCGCACGGTCGATCCCGATGCCGGCGAGCGAACGCGCGAGCTTTCGGCTCACGTAGCGAGGATCGAGCTCGATGGCCTGTTCGCGCAACGCCGTCAGATCGAATGCATCTGCAAGCGCCGCGTGGATTTCAGCGAGGCGATCAGCACCGAGGATCGACGGAGTACCGCCGCCCCAGTGCAAGTGCACGACCCTGCGGCGTCCCGCGAGTTTGGCGACAAGCACGACTTCCTCGATCAGCCGGTCCGCATAGGACTCGACCGGACGGCGGCGCAGCGTCGCCTTGGTGTGGCAGCCGCAGTAGTGGCAAAGTCGAGCACAGAAAGGGACGTGTATATAGAGCGACAGCATTGGGTTGCCGGGTAACGTCGAAAGCCACCAAGCGCAGTCCTCCGCTCCGACCGCCGAGCTGAAATGGGGTGCGGTGGGATAGGAGGTGTACCGAGGCACTGAAAGCTCAGCGAGCGCGCGGGTTGAACTGATCATATCAATATTTTGGCGCGGGATGGAGCACCCAGCATTGATCGTGATCAAGTCATCGCGGGACTGATCCGGTGATCGGTCGCCGAATTGTTCCAATCTTTGCACACAACTGAGCGGCCCTTTACAGAACCGGGCGGCGGCCCCGCCGTTCGGTTGTGTCGGCGTTGCATGCCTGGCGAAGCACGGGGCTGCGCTGCCCCTTGGGCTGAGAGGGGGCAATCCGGGCCTCGATCAGCCCGACGTGTCCGGGGAAGTGCTGCACTATTGACCTGAATCAAGGAAACGTCGTGCCTCGCGAGCCACTCTGCCGCCCGCCAGCATTCGGGCCGGCGAGCTCGGCATCAAGGTCAACATGGACAAGCAGGTCTCCCGTCAGGGCCAAAGCACTGCACTCTGGATGTCGACGATCGCGTTCACCGTGTGTTTCGCGGTGTGGACGATCTTTTCGATCATCGGCATCCAGATCAAGCAGGACCTCGGCCTCAACGATACCCAGTTCGGCCTGCTGATCGGCACGCCGATCCTGACCGGCAGCCTGATCCGTCTCCTACTCGGGATCTGGACTGACCAGCACGGCGGTCGCCTCGTCTACACCCTGGTGATGCTCTCGGCGGCGGTCGCGACTTGGCTGCTGACCTACGCCTACGACTACCCGACGTTCCTCCTGGCCGCGCTCGGGGTCGGCATCGCCGGCGGCTCGTTCGCGGTCGGCATCGCCTATGTGTCGCGCTGGTACCCGACCGACAAGCAGGGCACGGCGCTGGGCATCTTCGGCGTCGGCAATGTGGGCGCCGCCGTCACCAAGTTCCTGGCGCCGTTCGTGCTCGTCGCCTACGGCTGGCAGACGGTCGCGCAGGTATGGGCGCTCGGCATCGCAATCATGGCGATCGTGTTCTGGTTCACCACCAAGGATGATCCGGTGGTGGCCGCGCGCCGCGCGCGCGGCGAGAAGCCGCCCAGCGTCTGGCTCGAGTTCGAGCCGTTGAAGAACGTCCAGGTCTGGCGCTTCGCGCTCTACTATTTCTTCGTGTTTGGCGCCTTCGTCGCGCTGGCGCTGTGGCTGCCGCGCTATCTGATCGGCGTCTACGGCCTCGAGATCACCACCGCCGGCATGATCGGCGCCGCCTATTCGATTCCGGCCAGCATCTTCCGCGCCTATGGCGGGCATCTCTCCGACCGCTACGGCGCACGACGCATCATGTACTGGACCTTACTCGTTTCAGTCGTGTGCACCTTCATCCTGTCCTACCCGCCGACCGATTACGTGGTGAAGGGTATCCAGGGTCCGATCACGTTCCATCTCGAGACCAGTCTCAGCGCGTTCGTCGTCATCGTCTTCGTGCTCGGCTTCTTCATGAGCCTGGGTAAGGCTGCGGTCTACAAGCACATTCCGGTCTATTACCCGAACAATGTCGGCGCCGTCGGCGGCCTGGTCGGGATGATCGGCGGGCTCGGGGGTTTCGTGCTGCCGATCGGATTCGGCGCGCTCAACGATCTGACCGGGGTCTGGTCCAGCTGCTTCATGCTGCTGTTTGCCCTGGTCACGACCGCGCTGGTCTGGATGCATGTCGCCATCCGCCGCATGGAGCGCGAGGTCACGGAGCCCGAGCTGCGCAAGCTGCCGGAGCTGCCGGAAATGCAGCCGATCCACGAGCCGAAGCACGTCGGCGCGCTCGGTCCGCATCTCATCGAGGATTGGCGGCCGGAGGACCCGGTGTTCTGGAACGAGAAGGGGCGCGCCATCGCGCGGCGCAATCTCTGGATCTCGATCCCGGCGCTGCTCTTGTCGTTCGCCGTGTGGATGGTGTGGTCGGTAGTGGTCGCGAAGCTGCCGGCGGTCGGCTTCAAGTTCACCACCGACGAGCTGTTCTGGTTGGCCGCGCTGCCCGGACTGTCGGGCGCGACGCTGCGCATCTTCTATTCCTTCATGGTGCCGATCTTCGGCGGCCGGCTGTGGACGACGCTCGCCACCTGGTCGCTGATGATCCCGGCGGTCGGCATCGGGCTCGCGGTACAGTCACCGGATACGCCCTATTTCATCTTCCTCGGCCTCGCGCTGCTGTGCGGCTTCGGCGGCGGTAACTTCGCCTCCTCGATGGCGAATATCAGCTTCTTCTTCCCGACGGCCGAGAAGGGCAATGCGCTCGCGCTCAATGCCGGGCTCGGCAATCTCGGCGTCAGCGTCGTGCAGTTCGTGATCCCGCTCGCGATCACCGCCGGCGTGTTCGGCTGGCTCGGCGGCGATCCCCAGACCGCGACCGAGGGGGGCAAGACCACGCAGCTCTGGCTGCAGAACGCCGGCTTCGTGTGGGTGCCGTTCATCGCCGCCTCCGCCTTCGCGGCCTGGTTCGGCACGAACGACATCGCCTCGATGAAGGCCTCCTTCGCCGAGCAGGCGGTGATCTTCCAGCGCAAGCACAACTGGCTCATGTGCTGGCTCTATACCGGGACCTTCGGCTCCTTCATCGGCTACTCCGCCGGCTTCCCGCTGCTCGCCAAGACCCAGTTCCCCGGCGTCGATGCGCTGCAGCTCGCCTTCCTCGGGCCGCTGGTCGGCGCCATCTCGCGCTCGGCCACCGGCTGGGTCTCCGACCGCTACGGCGGCGGCCGCGTCACCTTCTGGGTGTTCATGCTGATGATGGCCGGCGTGCTCGGCGTGCTCTACTTCCTCGGCATCAAGGACCAGCCTTACGCATTCTGGGGGTTCTTCGCGAGCTTCATGCTGCTGTTCTTCGCGAGCGGCGTCGGCAACGCGTCCACCTTCCAGATGATCCCGGCGATCATGCGCAAGGAGGTGGCGCGGCTCGCACCGACGCTGACGGCGGCTGCGCAGGTGCGGCAGGGCGACAAGGAATCCGCCGCCATCATCGGCTTCACCTCGGCGATCGCTGCGTACGGCGCCTTCTTCATCCCGAAGAGCTACGGCACCTCGATCGCGCTCACCGGGGGTGCGGAAATGGCGCTGTGGGCCTTCTTCGCCTTCTACGTGAGCTGCCTGCTCATCACCTGGAGCTGCTACACGCGCCGCGGCGGCCTGCTCTACGACGTCGAGCGCAAACCGCCCGCCGCGACCCTTCCGTCCGCCGCCCCGGCGGCGACGCCAGCCGAATGATCCGGAGACGACGATGAGTCACTTCCTCGATCGCCTGACCTTCTTCAATCGCGTCGTTGATGATTTCTCGCACGGCCACGGCGTGGTCACCCGGGAGGATCGGCGCTGGGAAGACGGCTACCGCAAGCGCTGGCAGCATGACAAGATCGTGCGTTCGACGCACGGGGCGAACTGCACCGGCTCGTGCTCCTGGAAGATCTACGTCAAGGGCGGCATCGTCACCTGGGAGACGCAGCAGACCGATTACCCGCGCACGCGGCCCGAGCTTCCCAATCATGAACCACGTGGCTGCTCGCGCGGCGCGAGTTACTCTTGGTATCTCTATTCCGGCAACCGCGTGAAATACCCGCTGGTGCGCTCGCGGCTGCTCAAGCTGTGGCGCGAGGCAAGGACAGTGCGGACGCCGGTCGCCGCCTGGGCGTCGATCGTCGAAGATGCGGAAAAGCGTGCCGCCTATACCACAAAGCGCGGCCTCGGCGGCTTCGTGCGGACGACCTGGGACGAAGTCACCGAGATCATCGCCGCCGCCAATGCGTACACCGTCAAAAGTCACGGCCCCGACCGCGTCATAGGCTTCTCGCCGATCCCAGCGATGTCGATGGTCTCCTACGCCGCCGGCTCGCGCTATCTCTCGCTGCTCGGCGGGGTGTGCATGTCGTTCTACGACTGGTACTGCGACCTGCCGCCGTCGTCGCCGCAGACCTGGGGCGAGCAGACCGACGTTCCCGAAAGCGCCGACTGGTACAATTCGGGCTTCCTCATCTTGTGGGGCTCGAACGTGCCGCAGACGCGCACGCCCGACGCCCATTTCTACACCGAAGCGCGCTACCGCGGCGCCAAGAGCGTCGTCATCTGCCCGGACTATTCGGAAGCCTCCAAGTTCGCCGATCTCTGGATCTCGGTGAAGCAAGGCACCGACGCCGCGCTCGCCATGGCGATGGGTCACGTCATCCTGCGCGAGTTCCACATCGACCGGAAAGCCAAGTACTTCGAGGACTACCTGCGCCAGTACACCGACATGCCGATGCTGGTGCGGTTGGTGAAGCGAGGTGACAATCTGGTGCCGGATCGCCTCGTGCGCGCCTGCGACTTCGAAGGCGACCTTGGCGAGGGCAATAATCCGGAATGGAAGACCGTTGCCTTTGATGAAATCACTGGCGCGATCGTGGTGCCGCAGGGCTCGGTGGGATTTCGATGGGGCGAGAAGGGCAAGTGGAACCTGGAGGAGAAGGACTCCGCCGGGCACGATACGAAGCTTCGCCTCTCGCTGGCCGACGTCAAGGACGAACTGGCCGCCATCGCCTTTCCCTATTTCGGCAATCGCGAGCACGACCACTTCGCCGGTACGGATCACCCGAGCGTGCTGGTCCGCAACGTTCCCGCCAAGCGCGTCGAGCTGAAGGATGGGGAGGCGCTCGTTGCCTCCGTCTATGACCTCTTCGTCGCCAATTACGGCGTCGACCGCGGCTTCGGCGGCGAGCACGTCGCCAAGTCCTACGACGAGAACGTGCCCTATACGCCGGCCTGGGCGGAAAAGATCACCGGCGTGCCGCGCGACCAGATCATCACGGTCGCGCGCGAATTCGCGCTCAATGCCGAGAAAACCAAGGGCCGCTCCATGGTGATCATCGGCGCGGCAATGAACCACTGGTTCCACTGCGACATGAACTACCGCGGCGTCATCAATATGCTGGTGATGTGCGGCTGCGTTGGACAGTCGGGCGGTGGCTGGTCGCATTACGTCGGGCAGGAAAAGCTACGGCCGCAATCGGGGTGGCTACCTCTGGCGTTCGCGCTCGACTGGAGCCGGCCGCCGCGCCAGCAGAACTCGACCTCGTTCTTCTACGCACACACCGACCAGTGGCGCTACGAGACCGTCGGCGTCGAGGAAATCCTCTCCCCGACTGCGCCCGCGGGCCCGTGGGACGGCGCGCTGATCGACTACAACGTGCGCGCCGAGCGCATGGGCTGGCTGCCGTCGGCGCCGCAGCTCAGGCAGAACCCGCTCGCAATCGCCAACAAGGCGGCAACCGCAGGAATCGAGCCGAGGGCTTACGTCGCCAAGGCGCTTAAATCCGGCAAATTGCAGATGTCTTGCGAGGACCCCGACCATCCCGACAATTGGCCGCGCAACATGTTCGTCTGGCGCTCCAACCTGCTCGGCTCGTCCGGCAAAGGCCACGAATATTTCCTCAAGCACCTCCTTGGCACCACGCACGGTGTGCAGGGCAAGGACCTCGGCGAGGACGGCCGCAAGAAGCCAAGAGAAGTCGTCTGGCATGACGACGCGCCGAAAGGAAAGCTCGACCTGTTGGTGACGCTCGACTTCCGCATGTCGACGACCTGCGTCTACTCCGACATCGTGCTGCCGACCGCCACTTGGTACGAAAAAAATGACCTCAACACCTCGGATATGCATCCCTTCATCCACCCGCTGACCGCGGCCGTCGATCCGGTATGGGAGTGCAAGAGCGACTGGGACATCTACAAGGCGATCGCCCAGAAATTCTCACAGGTCGCACCTGAGGTCCTGGGGGTCGAGAAGGATGTGGTGCTCACGCCGATCCTGCACGACACGCCAGCCGAAATCGCCCAGGCAACCGACGTCAAGGAATGGAAGAGGGGTGAGGTCGAGCCGATCCCGGGCAAGACCATGCCGTCGGTCACGATCGTCGAGCGCGACTATCCGAATCTCTACAAGCGTTTCACCGCGCTTGGGCCGCTCATGTCGAAGCTTGGCAACGGCGGCAAGGGCATAGCCTGGAACACCGAGCACGAGGTCGAGTTCCTCAAGAAGCTCAACGGCGTCGTCACCGACGAGGGACCCACCAAGGGGCTCGCCAAGATCGTGTCCGACATCGACGCTACCGAGGTGATCTTGACGCTTGCGCCCGAGACCAACGGCGAGGTCGCGGTCAAAGCCTGGGATTCTCTGTCCAAGACCACCGGCCGTGATCACACTCACCTCGCCATCCCAAAGGAAGACGAGAAGATCCGATTCCGCGACCTCGTCGCGCAGCCGCGCAAGATCATCTCGTCGCCGATCTGGTCGGGCCTGGAGTCGGAGAAGGTTTGTTACAACGCCTGCTATACCAACGTCCACGAGCTGATCCCGTGGCGCACGCTCTCCGGGCGCCAGCAGCTCTACCAGGATCACCTGTGGATGCGCGCGTTCGGCGAGGCGCTGTGCGTCTATCGTCCGCCGATCGATCTCAAGGCGGTCAAGCCGATCATCGATGCGAAGCCGAACGGCGAGAGGCAGATTGTTCTCAACTTCATCACGCCGCATCAGAAGTGGGGCATCCACTCGACCTATACCGACAATCTTCTGATGCTGACGCTATCGCGCGGCGGTCCCATCGTTTGGATCAGCGAGACCGACGCGAACAAGGCCGGCATCGCCGATAACGACTGGATCGAGGCCTACAACACGAATGGCGCGCTGGTCGCGCGCGCCGTGGTGTCGCAGCGCGTGAAGGAAGGCATGTGCCTGATGTACCACGCGCAGGAGAAGATCGTGAACGTGCCCGGTTCCGAGGTTACCGGCCAGCGTGGCGGCATCCACAACTCGGTGACGCGCACGGTGCTCAAACCGACGCACATGATCGGCGGCTACGCCCAGCAGTCCTACGGTTTCAATTACTACGGCACGATCGGCACGAACCGCGATGAGTTCGTCATCGTGCGCAAGATGGCGAAGGTCGATTGGCTCGACAAGCCGGATCAACCTGAACCCATCGCCCCGAAATTGGAGGCCGCAGAATGAAAATCCGCGCCCAGATCGCGATGGTGCTCAACCTCGACAAATGCATCGGCTGTCACACCTGCTCCGTGACCTGCAAGAACGTTTGGACTAACCGGGAAGGCATGGAATACGCCTGGTTCAACAACGTCGAGACCAAGCCCGGCATCGGTTATCCGAAGGACTGGGAGAATCAGGACCGCTGGAACGGCGGCTGGTGGCGTAAGAGGAACGGCAAGATCGAGCCGAAGATCGGCTCGAAATGGCGGGTGCTGGCCAAAATCTTCGCTAATCCCGACCTGCCCGAGATCGACGACTATTACGAGCCCTTCACCTTCGACTACGAGCACCTGCAAAACGCCCCCGAGCTGCCGGCATTTCCAACCGCGCGGCCGCGTTCGCTCATCACCGGCGAACGCATGGAAAAAATCGAGTGGGGTCCGAACTGGGAGGAGATTCTCGGCGGCGAATTCTCCAAGCGCTCGCAGGACTACAATTTCGACGGCGTGCAGAAGGAGATCTACGGCCAATTCGAAAATACTTTCATGATGTATCTGCCGCGCCTGTGCGAGCATTGCCTCAACCCGGCCTGTGTCGCGGCATGTCCCTCCGGCGCCATCTACAAGCGCGAGGAGGACGGCATTGTCCTGATCGACCAGGACAAGTGCCGCGGCTGGCGCATGTGCGTGTCCGGTTGCCCCTACAAGAAGATCTATTACAACTGGTCCTCGGGCAAATCCGAGAAGTGCATCTTCTGCTATCCGCGCATCGAGGCGGGGCAGCCCACGGTGTGCTCGGAGACCTGCGTCGGTCGCATCCGCTATCTCGGCGTCGTGCTCTACGATGCCGACCGCATCGAGGAAGCCGCGAGCGCACCGAACGAGCAAGACCTCTACCAGGCGCAGCTCGACATATTCATGAACCCGAACGACGAGGCCGTGATCGCGCAAGCGCGCGCCGACGGCGTGCCCGACGCCTGGCTCGAAGCGGCGTGGCGCTCGCCGATCTGGAAAATGGCGATGGAATGGAAGGTCGCCTTCCCGCTCCATCCCGAATACCGCACTCTTCCCATGGTGTGGTACGTGCCGCCGCTCTCGCCGATCCAGTCGGCTGCTGCGGCCGGCAAGATCGGGCACGACGGCGAAATGCCGGACGTTCGCTCGCTTCGCATCCCGCTCAAGTACCTCGCCAACCTGCTCACCGCTGGCAAGGAGGAACCGGTGGCGCTCGGCCTCGAGCGCATGCTCGCCATGCGCGCCTATATGCGAGCCAAGACGATCGACGGCGTGATCGACGAGAACATCGCCCGCCGCGTCAGCCTCAGCGGGCTTGCCATCGAGGACATGTACCAGGTCATGGCGATCGCCAATTACGAAGACCGCTTCGTCATCCCGACTGCGCACCGCGAACTGGACGAAGACGCCTACGACCTGCGTGGCTCGTGCGGGTTCTCGTTCGGCAACGGCTGCTCGGGCGGGACGACTGAAGTGAATCTGTTCGGCACGCCCAAGCGCGCCAAGGGAAGTGCGAAGACCCCGATGGAGGTCGCGTGATGACGAAGACCTTCAAAGCACTCTCCGCCTTGCTGACCTATCCAACCGCGGAGCTTGCGCGGGCGGTCGGCGAAATCAGCGAAGCGATCGATGCGGAAAGAGTAATTCCGGCCCGCATCCGCAACCGGCTGCACGACCTGCTGTTGGAGTTGGCAACCGGCGATCTCTACGACCTGCAGGAGCGCTACGTGCTCTTGTTCGACCGCACGCGCTCGTTGTCGCTGCACCTGTTCGAGCACGTGCATGGCGAGAGCCGCGACCGTGGCCAGGCATTGATCGATCTCAAGAGCCTGTACGAAAGGAACGGGCTCGAAATCGGCACCTCTGAGCTGCCGGATTTTGTGCCGCTGTTCCTGGAGTTCCTGTCGACGCGCCCGCGTGTCGAGGCGTGCGAGTTGCTCGCTCAACCCGCACACATTCTCTCCGCATTTGCCGAGCGCCTGCGCAAGCGCCGCTCCGCCTACGAGGCAGTGTTCCGCGCGCTCGTGGCTCTGGCGTCGATGCAGCCGAAGGGCGAGGAGATTTCGGCGTTGCTGGAGGCGCCCGATCCCGACGCCACAGACCTCGCCGCGCTCGACGCCGCTTGGGAAGACGAGCCGGTCAAGTTTGGTCCAGGCGCCGGCGACGGCTGCAAGGACAGCCTGATCGCGCGCATCCGCGCCGGTCGCCGTCCCGCCCCCGGTGTTGCCGTCGCATCGCCCACTCGTCCCGTCCTGCCGCGCCCGTGAGGAGACCTCCATGCGCGAGATGATCAATCACATCGTGTTCGGCTGGTACCCCTATCTCTGCCTGACCGTCTTTCTGGTCGGCAGCTGGGTACGCTTCGACCGCGAGCAGTACACCTGGAAGAGCGGGTCGAGCCAGCTCTTGCGCCGCCGGCAGCTGATGTGGGGCTCCAACCTGTTCCACGTGGGGGTCCTGGTCATCTTTATCGGCCATTTCGTCGGCTTGCTCACGCCCATCCGGGTGTTCGACGCGCTCGGCATTTCTCACAGTTTCAAGCAATGGTTGGCGATCATTGTCGGCGGGGTCGCCGGCATCATGTGTTTTGTCGGGATTACGCTGTTGGTGCATCGCCGATTGTTCGATGCGCGAGTTCGCACGACCTCATCCTTCGGCGACATCGCCATCTTGCTGTTGCTTTACGCTCAGTTGATCCTTGGCCTTGCGACCATTCCGGTTTCGTTGGGTCACCTCGACGGCCACGAGATGGTGAAATTCATGACCTGGGCGCAGGGCATTCTGACGCTGCAGGCGGGCATGTCGACGCTGGTCGCCGACGCGCACCCGATCTTTAAGCTGCACCTGTTTCTCGGCATGACGATCTTTCTCGTTTTTCCGTTCACGCGCCTCGTCCACGTGTGGAGCGCGCCGATCTGGTATCTCGGCCGCCGCGGCTATCAGATCGTCCGCACGAACAAGCCGGTATTCCATGCTAGGTCACCGCATGGTGCGGCGTCGAAGGAACAGGTGTTGCAGGCACGCCGGACGCAGCCCCGCATCGAGACAGTGCCAGCGGAGTGAAGTGAAATGAACTGTGCCCTTCACGCCCCCAGCTTCCCAAAGCCGAAAGTGGTGAGTGTCAACGGCGTTGTCATAGGCCGCGAAGTCATCGCTCGCGAGGTGCAGCACCACCCGGCGCCGAAGCCGATCGCTGCCTGGCAGGCCGCGGCACGTGCATTGGTCGTGCGCGAGCTGCTGCTGCAAGAAGCCCGACGGCTCGGTCTTGCGGCAAGCCCCCGCACCGACAGCTCCGGGCGTCGCGAAACGGACGAGGAAGCTCTGATCCGCGCCGTCTGCGAGCGCGAGGTGACGACTCCGGAGCCCGACACCGAGACCTGCCGGCGTTACTACGATCGCAATCGCAAGGCATTCCGAGCCGCCGCGGTCTACGGGGCGGCGCACATCCTGATTGCGGCCCGCTGGGACCAGAAGGAGGCCTTCGAACAAGCCCGCGCGGTGGCCAACGCGGTGCTCGCCGAGGTGAAGCAGGACCCCAGCCGCTTCGGCGATTTGGCCAAGCGTTATTCGGCCTGCCCGTCGGCGCTGCACGGCGGCAATCTCGGCCAGATCAGCGCCGGGCAAACTACGCCCGAATTCGAAAAGGCGCTGACCGCGTTGACGCCGGGCTCGATGTCGCAAGAGCCGGTCGAGACCCGCTATGGCCTCCACATCATACGGCTCGATCGCAAGATCGAAGGGCGAGAGTTGCCGTTCGAGCTGGTGGTGGACCGGATCGCCGATTACCTGCGCGACAGCGTCGCCCGCCGCGCCACCGCGCAATACGTCGCTCGCCTCGTCTCGCGCGCCGATATCGCCGGCATCACCCTCGCGGGCACCGAGGCGCACCGGGTCAACTAAGGAAAGGCAATGATGCTGCTCGGCGATTTGATTGCACGCTTGTTCGATGAGACCGTGGCGGAGGAGGCCATTCTTGGCCTCTCCGATCTCGCCTTGCTCGCCCAATTGCGCGCGCGGGCGGAGGCCAGTGGGCTCGATCTCGGCGCCTATGCGGAGGCCGCGGCGTCCCGTTACGCGTCAGAGGCGTCCGATGAGGAATGGATCACGCTGATGGGCGCGATGGGCCGCGCACAGGATCCGGGCGCCGTCTATCTCAAGCGCGCCCTTGCCTACATCGTCGGGCAAGCACGCTCGGCGTGCTGGCGCGCTCCTCGCGGTGGTGTCCCTGATTTGGGTCGGACGAGATGAGGAATTGGCTGCAATTGGATCAGGGTAATGGCTTCACTTGATTGGTCATCCGTCTGAGTTGCGTATCTTCACGAGCCCTGGAGGTACCAAATGGTTTCCCCCCATCTTCTTCGACCCCTTCGTACTCTGCGCGAGGCCTGTAGCGCCTGTCGCCGGTATCGCGAGCAGCTAGACCGCTGCACAACCTGCGGCAACCGACATCTGTGATGAGCACGACGATCTGAGATAGGCGGCGACGGCGGCCACAGGCGGTGACTCAGAACGAGCCGCCCCACGCGCACCGCTCCGCCCGGGCAACCGTCGCCCGCGCCTACTCCCCGCGCTCAGTCAATGCGCCGCGTCAGTTCTCGCCACGCCTCGCCACGCAGGCGCCAAGACTGGTTACGGTGCGAGATTTCGCTTGAAGACGGTCATCGCGTTTACACGCTTCCCTACGCCGATGTGGTGACGGCGAGCGGCCGTCGCCAGCGCGATATGAGCGGATGGTTAAGGTGCGTGAGCTGGGTGCTTGCGCTCGAGCCGTTCGATCGCTTGGCGGCGCCCTTCATGGCCCACGGCGGGTGGTCGCACAGCGGATCTTACGCAGGCGCACTACGCCCAAGCTCGCCGAAGATGGTCTCATACGAGAACCGTCGGGTCCCGTGCGACGGGACCTTGTGACGCTTGACCAGGAAGCGCCTCACACGCGTTGCGACGTGATAGTCGGGCAATTGCGCAAATGAACCGCGTCGTTCAGCAAACCACCCGCCCACCATGCGCCGTGCAGCCACCGAACGGAGTTGGGAGTAGACTGCCGTGCGAACGGCGTGCGACTAAGGCAAATACGCACGGCGTTTCTCGGTGCAATGATCGCGTCGCGATTTGTGCCGAATTTTCCGAAGGTTATGGTGCCCCTGGCCGGACTCGAACCAGCACGATGTTTCCACCACCTGATTTTGAGTCAG